>Ga0209006_10000043_pt1 | contig 121405 bp, 125 predicted proteins | sample JacPin_JW_Ref_O2_FD_188567 | JGI IMG/M metagenome (GOLD analysis project Ga0209006, IMG submission 188567) | Forest soil microbial communities from Algoma, Ontario, Canada - Jack Pine, Ontario site 1_JW_Ref_O2 (SPAdes) (version 2) | ecosystem: Environmental > Terrestrial > Soil > Boreal... | reverse complement strand
TCCGGACTTTGCCGCCTCGCCCCGGTTTCCCCCAGCTGGAAGCGCCTTGTTCCGACTCGCGGCCGGGAATCTCCCGTTCGCGCCAACTCACCATACCGATAAGTGGCCCCGCCACAAACCAACAAATGTCCAAAATCCGCCTGAAATCGCCTTTCTCAAAAGCATGTTGCATAAAGGTCACGAAAGCGGCCCCCTTGTCGGCTCGCGGACGAGATTTTTCTACCGGAAGTTCATTCTTTAACACTCTGTTAGGGCATATGTTTAGCCATTTGTTCAGGACTTGGCTCCAGCGGCGGGCGCGATTGCTTTGCGGCCTGTCAAAAACAGGCTTTAAAGCGCTTGCGCGCCCTCTGGCGGGTGTCGAGATCAAGGCGATCGCAATTCGACAATGTGTCCGCGCGCGACAGAATCGCAAATTAACGGCCGAGAGGCTATTCCTGGGCGCGGGCGCCGGTTGGGAGCGGCCTTCGCAATCGCGGCGAGCCTGGGCCTCATCGCCGATGGAGCCAATTTGCAATTCAGAGGCGCATGCCAGGCCCGTCCCAATTCACCCCTCCGCCGTCGATCCCGGTCGGACTGCAACAACCACAGCCCGACTTTCAGCTCTCCAACCTCTGAGAAAGCGCCACGCAATGGCTTATGTCGACAGCATCCTGGAACCTGGCGAGACCGTCCGCTATCACACCACCGTGAGCTGGACGATCTACACGCCGGCGATTTTGCTGGCGCTCGCGGCGCTGGCGGCGCTGCTCGCCGCCTTCAGCGCCGCCGATCTGGTTAATATCGGCTGGTTCGCCGCGGTGGTTTTCGGGCTCGGGGCGATCGTCGCGGCCGTTCCCGCCTGGTTTCGCCGCTGGACGACGGAAATCGCCGTGACCGACCGCCGCATCATCCTCAAGCGCGGCCTGGTGCGCCGTCACACCGTCGAGATGAACATGCAGAAGGTCGAAAGCGTCGATGTCGATCAAACGCTGACTGGCCGGCTGTTCAACTATGGCACGGTCACCATCCGCGGCACGGGAAGCAGTTTCGAGACGCTGCGCATGATCGACGCCCCGCTCAAACTACGCTCGACAGTGACGGCGGGCTGACGCGGAGATTCAATGTAGCGGTTTTGCAATGGACGCCGACGGCGTCGGAGAAAGCCAATGAACGGAGAAATTGCAGGCCGCGCGGCGCCCCGGCGCGAGGATTATGCGGTCGTCGAGGGCTCGCGCGGACCGCGCCGCGACTTCCGGATCACCGTCGGCCTGCGCGAGGGCTGGGACACGGAGGGACGGGTTTTCGACGTTTCCGAGGCGGTGCGCACCGCGCGCGCCTGGATGGGGCGCCGGGTCGCCGCCAATCTTCCCGCTTTGTCGGGCATGTTCACGCGCGCCGAAGTCACTTACGCCTGGCCGCGTCCAGACGGCTCGACCGGCTCCGACCGCGAGCCTGTCGCCATCTTCACTGGCGAAGCCGTGCATGCCTATCTCGGCGGCCTTGCCGACGATCAAATCGAGGCGATGCTGAACGAACTGGCGATCGAACTTGGCGCCGCGCTCGGACAGGAGCGCCTCTATGTCGCCTTCTGCGACCGCACCTGGATTCTCGACGCCGGCGCCCGCGAACCCTCGTGACAGGGATGGCGAGGATCGCAAACTGACTGGCGTCCGAATGCCAACGCGAGCGACGGACGACGGGAAAGCCAATCCGACGGGCCGCCGATCCTGTCCGGCCTTGCAAACGCGCGGTTCGTCGGGCATATGTCGCGCGTTGAGCCTTGCTCAAATCCGCGGAGATGTGGCCGAGAGGCTGAAGGCGGCGGTTTGCTAAACCGTTATAGGGTTGTAAAGCCCTATCGAGGGTTCGAATCCCTCCGTCTCCGCCAGCATTTCGCCTCAAATATTTGATATTTCATCATTATTTTTAGCACCACGATGGCCCAAGGCGTAGTCACTGCCCGAGAGACAGAGATTCGCAATACTGAAAGGACTTGGGACAGCGACTGACGAATCCATATCCTCCGGGCTCCGCGATCGGCTTTTCCATGCTCTCGTGCGGCTTCCAGCTACGCTCACATTCAAATCGTGGATTTCGGTCCCGCTGCGTCTCATCGTTGGATACGGATTTATGGAGCATGGCTTTGCGAAATGCTTCGCGGATTCGACGCCTTTCCGAGTCTATTGCAGGCGTTGGGCGTCCCCTCGCCCCACCTGCTGTGGGTGGGGGCTCGCTCGATGTAGTGCGAATCTACGCTGGAGTTGCGAATCTGATCGCGTTTAGTCAGTGGGTTAGGCACTGTACTGCGTGGCTCCTCATTCGGCGAACATCCGCGCCATCGAAGGTCCGCTTTCGGCTAAGAGCGGTCTTCTCCGGTTTTAGCGGCCTCTCGAGACTAAGCTTGCTGCTGAGCGTCCAGAGGCAGCCATTGAAACCAAGTTTCGAGAGACAACTCGGCGCGCATAAATACCCGTCACATAGGCGGGCGCCCCTTTTTACTCTATTTTGTCGGTTCTGGAGTATCCTTTACCGTCAGCCAATTCTTGTCTGCGCGACTGATGTATTCGATTTCATTCTTGCGCCACTCGGTCGTCCAGTATTTCGTATGGTTCACGTATAATTTGCCGTTGACGATAGTGAAAGCCTCAGGATCGACCGTGTCTTTATGGCCGCTTTCGTACGCGACGCCCATGGCGCAATGCCCATCGTATTGAGCCGCGTATTTGTCCGGATCGGCGACGAAGAGATCGAGGTCCGCTTTATTGGCAAATTGCCAGCGCGCATCATGCCAGATCGTCTGGTATTCGAGACTGCCAGGGACTGCTTTGCCGACCGTAAAATAAGCGACAGTATCGTAGCCGCCAATTGCCAGTCTCAATATTCCGCTCATATCTGGCGCTGTATCAGCAAAAGCTGGCAAAGCGGACATGGCAAACGCGGACAAACCAATAAGCGCCTTGTTGGTGATGTTCATTTCCTCACTCCTTTGGCTGGGATAAGTTCAGGGCTTGCGAAAATCGACGATGCCGCGTCTGATCGGACTGCGCATCACCCGAACGGGTGAAATCGCACCGCACACACCGCAGGTGAGACGCCAGAGGGACTGCTAAGGCTCGCAAGACACTGTGGTCCACACCGGCAAGCCCCCCGCTGCACTAACGCCCCGGAGATTGGCCTATCAAAGAGCAATCGGGCCGGGAGGAGAGAGTGTCGGCGGCGAGTTGCAGCCGCGGCGGCGCGCCCGCGATTTCAAGAATCAGCTTCCGCATAATCGCTTTCTCGAATCCGGCGCGATCACTAGCGGAGATCACGAAAGCTCCCGGTCCCCCGATGACACAACCGCTGTAGTACCACTCGAGGGACGGCTTCTCGAATGAGTCTGCGGGCCCGTTGGCCACACGACCTGGCGGTGAAATTGCCAGGCCGTTTATCGTGACCCCTGCCCCAATCACTCCATCGCGGATCGGCTCTATCGGCGCGCCGCAGTTGTGTGGGCCGTCGCCAGAAACATCAATGACCTTGCGATCCGCCTGAAGGCCACTGCTGTTAAACAGTTGATAAGAAAAGTATAATGCTCCAGAAATGGAGGTACATCCTCTGTCAAGCCCAGCATGCACGTAGGGACTGATCGGTTGCTCCTTTAGGGTATTTGCAAAGGTCCTCGCACTGTCAGCTCCATCGATGACAGTCCAGGGCATGATGAGACGTTGATCACCTGGGCTGGCCCACTCGAAAAAGGCAATGGCTATCCGGCCGCGCCTTCCCGATAACGTCGCATTGATGACTCCCACATTCTGCAACGCCTTCACATACCCCGCTCTTTGTAGGCGCAACTCGTCCTCGGTCATCGAACCAGAGACGTCGGCTGCGAGAATCACCTCTGCGTCGACGGCGGGTGCGGACTTCATTGGCTCGGGCCGCGCGCTCGAGGTCCAGACCATAAAAGCGACACCCGATGCTGCGGCAAAGGGTCGACCCAAAGCCGCCACCAAAACGTTGATCCGTTTCATTGTGGCTTCCTTCACCTGGCTCTCACCTAGCGTGGGATGCACGAGTCCTCGCGAGGGTACGACGATGCCGGTTCTTTGCCACGAAGCGCATCACCCGAACGGGTGACATGTACAGGACCGATTAGAGGCTGCGCAGCGCCATTCGCCCATCCGCCGTTGATGCCCTTGCGGAAAGGTCGACATCGACCCGCTGTGTGGGTCGGGCCCGGTCGGGCCCTATCTGAACTTCAGCTGAAGTGATAAATTCTTCAGAGCACGGAGCAGCCGCCATGCCTCTGTCCGAAAGAACCGAGCGTGCCCTTGAGGCGTGCCATGACGCCATCATAGACCCGGCGCGATGGTCGTCGGCGCTGCAATCGCTCGCCGAATCCTTCGGTGCGGCGAGTTGCACATTTTTTGACCACAATCGGAGGGACCCGCCCACGCCGGTGCCGATGTCTACGGGACACGAAGCATTCGCCGATCTCTGGGTGCGCAATCAAACTCACGCTCCTGACCCCCACGTCGGGCCATATCTCAAAATATGCTCGTCATTCGTAAAAGCAGGTTGGGCATCCGCGTTGGAACACGATGTCTCAACAGAAGAAGAGCGAAAAAATCTTCCCTTGTTTCGGGAGACCGCGCGTCCCGAAAAACGAGAATGGCTCGCGATGGCCTTTTTCTCGGTTGAGGGCAATAACTGGTGCTTCCCGATTTATCGCGGAGGCGACCACGGCCCATTTACCCCTGAAGATGCGAAACGCCTGGCCCCGGTCGGCCCCTACGTCGCCAGGATTGTCAGTCTTGCTCAAAAATTTGCAGCGTTTGACGTCACTTCGAAACTCTCAGCGCTGGAGCGAGTGAACTGTGCCGCTATTGTCATCGATGCAGCCGGCCGCGCGATAAAGATGACTTTGCCAGCACAGGATCTGCTCGGCGACGACTTCAACCTCATTCATGGTCGTCCGATAGCCCACGATGCCCGAAGCAATCGCCGGCTACAGCATCTGGTTTCGCTTGCTTTGCATGCAGGGCGAAGTAGCGCTCAGCCGTACGCGCCGATAGTTATCTATCGCAATGACGCGCCTTGGCTTTTGGTTGAAGCGATGCCGGTGACCGCGTTCGGCAGTGATTTTTTCAGCCCGGGCCGCATAATCCTTTTGCTGACCAGCCTGGCGCCGCGGCGACAAGGGGCGATTCATCTGTCTACCGCGTTTGGCCTGACAGCGGCCGAGGCAAAGTTGGCCGCGAGATTGGCCTCGGGCGCCGGGATTGACATCGCCGCGGCTTCGCTAGGAGTCAGCCGCGAAACGGCTCGGACGCAGCTCAAAGCCGTGTTCGCCAAAACTAGCACCACCCGCCAAGCCGAACTGACAGCACTGATCGCGCGTCTCCCCCAGACAACAAAAGAGTGAACCTGCCGGCTGGGCGAGCCTTCCCTCGCCCACAATACGACCAGTTCCATAATTTCTTAATGCGAACCTCTGCTGCCAACGATCTATGGATGGATCAGGGGCAGGCGCATCGGTTCACCTATCTGCGAAGCTCCGCGGGTCGATGCCGCCCGCGAGCCGGCGGTCGAGTTCGGTCGAGAACGCGATTACCTGTTCGTATGGACGATGATATAGACGGATGCTCGCGATGGCGCCTTCGGCATTGTGGACGAGAATCGTCGCCCCGGCGATTTCCCGTCCTGCGAACTTGCCTTCCCATTCGAGATGGGTCCGCGCCCCGGAGCGCGTCTCGTGGACGAAAGCGATCTCATCGTACATCGAGCGCGTCGCATCAAAGAATCCCCGGATGGCGACGGCGCCGAGGATCGCAGCGCTCGTGACCGAGGCGTCGAGAACAACATCCCTCGTGAACGCCGTCGCGAAGGCCTCCTGGCTCGCACGCTTAAGGATCTCCAGCCAATGATGTCCGGGCGGCGGATTCCGTCCGGATTGCGCCGGCCGCGTGGATGATAGGTCATCCGCCATCATGCCGCCTCCGCTTTGAGGAAGGGATAGTCGGTGTAGCCACGCGAAGCTGATGGGGAACATCGCCCGTCTCCGCCGCAGCATCGAAAGACCCCTGGAATGCCGCCATGACGCGGCCGCCGAGGATATGCCCCTGCGTGTGGAACAAAGTATTGCCAAGCGACGCTAGCAAGCGCATCTCCATCGGAACATTCGGAATGTTTCCGCGCCTGGCCGGGGCATTCAGGCGAGTGTTTTCGCTGTCCGCAATGGGCGCGACAAAACAATAGCCCTTGCCGGGCACATTCTTGATATAGCTCGGCTCGGACCGTTCCTGGCCAAGAGCCTTCTTTACAGCGGCGATGCTGACGCGCAGGGAGCCTTCCTCGACATTCGTATCCGGCCAGACGCGATCGAGCAGTTCCTGCTTGCTGAGAATAGCGCCTTTTTGCTCGACCAGGATCAAAAGCAGGTCGAAGGCGCGGCTGCCGAGGAGCACCGGTGCGCCATTTTCTTCCAATAGGCGCTGCAGGGGAAACAGCTTGAAATGCCCAAATGCGATTGCCCGACCCTGCGAAGGACGCGCTGGAGACACATATGAGGGTTCAACGACCATCCGCGATCAGGCGCTAGAGATTGTGACGAGAATGTGATCGTCGCTCGTTCGCAAAGGCGGTGTGCGCGGGGGCGCACGCTGCCGTATGCGTATTCACACGAGCCCTTATCGCTCTTTGCGCTCAGCAATCTTCCGCATTGTCGAATCTTGCATTCAATACGTGCCTGCCGAGCAACCGCTTACTCGGGCGCTCGCCCGGAGAGCGCTTCCGGCCAACGGTTTCAAAGATGGAGGATCGGATGCCTTGCTCTCCGCCTGGCCCCAACCCGCATGAACGGCAATTGGTGGTGAGCGGACGTTTGAGGGGAAGGCGCGATCGGCCGGTACGATGTTCGCGATCGCAAATGTCGGCTAAGGTGAGATCGATTCTGTTTCTCGGCTGATCGGGTGACGCGATGGCGGAGACCGAAAACAACGCGCTGCGGCGGCTGGCGAGACCCTCGATCGTATTGGGCGCGACGTGTCTGCTGCTGCATCTGGTCATCATCAGTCGCTACGGCGTGTTCCGAGACGAACTTTATTTCATTGTCTGTGGCGAGCACCCGGCACTCGGCTACGTTGACCAACCGCCGCTGATCCCGCTGATCGCCGGAGCATCCCACGCCCTCTTCGGCACGGCGCTGATTCCGCTTCGGCTCATCCCGGCCTTGGCGATGGGCGCGACGGTGGCGCTCACCGCCGAGTTCGCGTGCATCCTCGGTGGGGGGCGCTTCGCCCAAGGGCTCAGCGCTCTGGCCGTCCTCGCCAGCCCGGTGTTGCTTGTCGACGGATTGCTGCTGAGCACCGACGCGCTGCAACCATTGACATGGCTCGCTTGCGGTTGGTGCCTCGTGCGCATAGCCCAGACCGGCGATGAGCGCTGGTGGCTGGGATTTGGCCTGGCCGTCGGGGTTGCCCTGATCAGTAAGTTTCTGATCTTTTTCTATCTCGCGGGGCTGGCGATCGGGGTCCTGGCGACGCCGTTCCGTCGTTCGTTGCTGAAGCCCTGGCTCTACGTCGGCGCGCTGATCACGATGATCTTCCTGGCGCCCAGCCTTTATTGGCAGGCTGAAAACGGCTGGCCGTTCCTCGAACTCGGCAAGGCCGCCGTGGCGGGGAAGAATCTGGTTTTCTCACCGCTCGGGTTCCTCGGCCAGCAGGCTTTGTTCATCGGCCCGGCGTCGGCGCCGATTTGGCTGGCCGGCCTGTGGCGGTTGACCGTGCGCCCGCCGCTTCCTCACCTGCGCGTCTTCCCGATCGCTTTCGTGACGACCGGTGTTTTGGTCTACGCACTGCACGGCAAGGCCTACTATCTCGCACCGGTCTATCCAGTTCTCCTGGCCGGCGGCGCGCTCGCCATCGAAAGCTGGTTGGTCAGGCCGGCCTACCGCTGGGTCGCCGCGACAGCGATTGGCGTTGCCGGCGCGATCGCGGCGCCCTTGGCCCTGCCCATCCTGCCGCCCGAAGACTACGGCGCCTATGCCCGCGCACCCGGAATGTCGCCGGGAATGACCGCAATGGAAAGGGGCGCGCCGAGCGCCTTGCCGCAGCAACTTGCCGACATGTTCGGTTGGCACGAGATGGCGGAGAAAGTGAGCGCCGTCTACAACGCTTTACCGCCCGACGAGCGCGCCGGGGCGGTCTTCTTCGGCCACAATTATGGCGAGGCCGCCGCGGTCGATGTCTATGGTCCGGCGCTGCGCGGGCCGCCGGCGATCAGCGGCCACAACAACTACTACCTTTGGGGGCCGCGCGGCTTTGACGGATCGATCGCGATCGTCGTCGGTGGCGATCCTGTGCAGTACGCCACGTACTATCGGAGCGTTGAGCGCGTCGGCGAACTCGACAGCCCCTACGCCTTGCGGTCCGAGACCGGCATCCCGGTATACGTCCTGCGCGGCCTCCGTATTCCCGTCGCCACGGCTTGGCCTGCGCTCAGGCACTACGATTAGGCGCCGCCTTAGGGTCCGCAGCGGCAACCGGACGTAGGGCAGCTTTCGGCGCGCTTCTCCCGAAACCCGTCCTTCCGCTCCGGCCAATAGTGGACGGGCCGCGTTACACAATCGAGATCTCAAAGCGGTTCTTTGGCAAATGGCATCGGCGGTCTTTTCCGACCATCCCTCTCCCAAGCCCAGCCCCCTGCCCCCTGTGCCTCGAGAGTTTGGTCGCGGGAGCCATACGCGCCATTCAGTCGCGATTGGCCGTGTCTCGAAAGCCGGCATTGCATCCCGCGAATGCCTTCGACCGCAATGGGGGGGATAGTCGACATTCGGCCGGGCGGTTTGATGGCAAATGATGCGCCCGCAGTCGCGAGCCTCGACAGTCCTCTGGACACAATGTTCTCCCGGGACGACCATCCCTGAGAAGCTGTTTGGGAGACCACCGCTTAGGCCGATGGCTAGCCGGGCAGTCCTGCGGCGTCCGACGCCTCGCCGAGGGTGACCGCGAGATCAGGAGCGCAGCCAACGCCAGCAAGCTGACGGAGATAGCGAAAGCCCGGTTGGAGTTCGATGACTCGGACTGCGGCAACTTTCGCTTCTTCCGTCCGGTCCAACTTCACGAGCGCCGCGGCCAGGAGCATATAGGAAATGCTGTGGCCGGGATTGCATTGAACCGCCTTGTAAGCCGCTTTCGCCGCGAGGTCGTAGCGCTGCAACTGAAAATTTCCCAGCATCAGGGAATGCTGGGCGGCAAAGACCCAAGGATCCAAAGGCGAAAGCCGGAGCCCGCGCTCGGCCCATTCGATCGCGCGCTGCGCTTCGCCGATCCAACCGAAATTGACGCTGCCGAGGATATAGGCCAGCGCCGTCGATGGACTGATTTCCAACGCGGCTTCAAACGCGGCGAAGGCGGCCGCGCGGTCATGCAGGTCCATGCCGATAGAAAATCCCGCGAAGGTCAACGCCATGGCGTCGTCGCGGCCGTGCATGATTGCCGCTTCGGCGTGGCGGATCGAAGCTTTCAGGTCATCAGGGGCCAGTCCGTCGCGCAAGTATTTGTTGTGGTAAGCCATGGCGGCAAATCCATGGGCTAACGCGTAGTTGGGATCCAGCGTCAAGGCGCGATCAAGAAGCGGGATTGCCTTCTTGGAGCCCGCCGGCATTCCCGAATAGATGTCCGATTGCGCTTGCAAAACGAGGTCGTAAGCGTCGAGGTTTTCCGGTCGCTTGCGCATCACCCGTTCGCCCTCGGCGCGCAGAAGACTGGGCTCCATAGCCCCGAGAACGGCCAGGGCGATTTCGTCCTGAACGGCAAATATGTCAACCGCGCAGCGATCATAGCGATCGCCCCAAAGCTGAACTCCACTGATCGCATCCACCAGTTGAGCCGTTATCCTGACCCGGTCCGCCAGCTTCCGGACGCTGCCCTCCAGCAGGTAACGCACGCCAAGATCGCGGGAGACGCGGCCGGAGGGAGCTGCCAACCCCTTGTAGGCGGATGTCGAACCCCTGCCGATTACGAAAAGCCATTTGATGCGGGCAAGGCCGATGACGATATCGTCGACGACGCCGTCGGCGAAATAATCCTGCGCCGGATCGTCGCTCAGATTTTGAAATGGCAACACAGCGACAGAGGGCTTCTCCGGCAGCGCGCGGATCGGCAACCGGTCATCCCGCCGATTTCCCGACGGCGAAATCGTCGGGCCGACATAGCGATAACCGCGGCGGGGCAAGGTTTCGATCCAGTCGTGGCCACCTGCACACTGCGCCAAGGCTCGTCTTACGGCGGCGATCTGCACCGTCAGATTGCTGTCTTCGACGGCAAGGCCGGGCCACGCCGCTTCGATCAATGCGCCCTTTGAAACCGGCGCGCCCGGATTTCGTAGGAGCGCGCCCAACAACGCGACGGCCCGGCTGCCCAGCATGAGGGGATCCTCGCCGGAAAATAGTAACCCAGCCGCCGCATCGAGGCGAAATGGACCGAACGCATAAATCGTCGCCATGGGTCAATCGCTAAGGCTTTCCAAGCATTTTGCAACTTTTTCGGAACGGCTTCACGACTCCCGCGGCTTTCGGCCGCAATTTCATGCGCGGCGCGCTCTTAGGCGAGGCCCCGATCCGCGGAGGAAGACATGAGTGATAGACCCGTCATCCAAATGCCTGGCGAAGCAAAGGGTGTGATCTTGTCGGGTCAGCCTTTGGCGTTTCTGGTCACCGGCGAGGACACAAGACACACCTCGATGTTCGAGTGGACCATAGCTCCTCGCTTTTCGACCGGCCTCCATGTCCACCGGGTTCAGGAGGAGACGTTTTACGTTCTCGAAGGCGAATGCGATTGGCAAATAGGCGAGCAACGCGTGCACGCGGCGCGGGGGACCTTTGTGTTCATCCCGCCGGGCGTTCCCCACAATATCGCGAACGCAACGGATGTGCCGGCAAGAGTCCTCATGACGGTCTCGCCACCTGGGCACGAGCGCTACTTTGAAGAGCTTTCGCAAATGGTTGTCGGCGGCAAGCGGCCAGACTCCGAGACGATCGCCGCGCTGAGAGAGCGCTTCGATACTGATCAGCTTTCGGCCCTCAAGGTCCAAGGGAACGAATAGCGCAAGCCGCGTAGTCACTGGCGACCGCCTCACGGAGGTTAACAAGAGCTCGCTTCACCGCGTTTAGGACCCACTGCTTTGGGTCGATTTGCGGCGGTCGCCGCGATCGTCGCTGTTGGAGGGATTCCGGACCCTGGGTTCGAGCGAGCTTATGGCGGCAGTGCGCCCATTTCTGCCGGTCTGGTTCAACGGCACGTTTCTCGCAAGAGGACACTGAGTGGGTGAGGCGCTCAGTAGTTCCCCGGCCGAGTGGATCGGTTGCGCGACTGGGCGAGCAGGGGGCGCTAAACGCGTCTTTTCGGTCTCAGATGTGCGTTGGCGAATGTCGAGGTCGTCGTCTACCCGGGCGCGACCCACGGCTTCGCGGCGCCGGGCATGAACGACATATTCGATGGCGATCACCTCGTTTACGAGCCAAAAGCGGCGCAGGACGCGCAAGCCCGCGCCGACGCCTTCATGGCTGCGCACATGAAGTAAAGGCTCAAAGTCGCGCTCCACAGCTTAAGGGCGCCTTGTGGGTGGGGGCTCGCTCGATGTAGTGCGAATCTACGCTGGAGTTGCGAATCTGATCGCGTTTAGTCAGTGGGTTAGGCACTGTACCGCGTGGCTCCTCATTCGGCGAACATCCGCGCCACCGAAGGTCCACTTTCGGCGAAAGACGGTCATCCAGCGATAGGCGAAATCTTGTGTCGCTTGTTTTACCTTGGAACCAATGAGGGCCGGACACACTCACTCGCAAATCCGATAGTTGTAGGTATTGCCGTGCATCCCGTAGTCGAAATGCAAGTGGTCCTTGTGAGCCTCGTTTGATCCCGGCCCGAGGATAGTGGTGAAGTATCCGCAGCCGGTGGCGCGGAATGTCTTCATCAGGACGCCGTCGATTTGGGTACTTGCGCTGGCGTCTTTGACGGACAAACTCCGGCCGTTCTCCAGGCGAAACGCAGCAATGTCGATCGCATTGCCCTTCGCATGTTCACTAATTTTCTCGTCGGGCTTGGTGTATCTGGTGCGGCATACCAGGCCCGCTCCAGTTTCGATCGCCACCAACTTGGAACCCATATAGGCGAGCGATAAGGGGGCTGCGACATTGCGGACCCAGGTGGTAAATTGACGAGCGAACACGCACGCCATGGTAGGCTTGTTGGGTATCGATACTTTTCCGAAGGGCGATAAGACAGCATCTAGCTCGATAGCGCCCTCCACCGTGCAACCATCCTTCGATACGCTGCCAAGCTCCACAAACTCGATATTCGCCCCTTTCAGATCGGACAGGCACTGTCGAAGCTGATCGGCACTAACTTCGGAACTGATCACAACGCCGCCGCCTGCGGCAGCCGCAGGGGGGACTTGTCCGGCCCAAGCAGCCACGGGGTTGTTCGCCGACGCAAGGACAAGCACAAAACCGAGCGCATTGGGAGCACATGGAAACTTGAGGCGCACCTTGAGGCGTTCTCGATGGCCTCTGCCATTCATCCTGGGGCCATCGTCGACAAGTGGCCATTTTCGACGGTTCTCGGCCACCGTGTCCGCCTGCTGAGCTCGTTCTTTCTGCGAGCGACTTGCCTTAGATCAGTTCGCGCGAGGCTAACCAGCAGGGCGACCAGCCCTTGCTCCTCGACCGACTCGGCCGCCTCCTCGAAGGTGAACCATCCAACCTCGCGTTGGCCCTTTTCAGTCCAGTTCGTGTGCAGCTTCTCGACTCTCATCATGTAGACATCGACATGGCAGAAGTCAAAATGCCTCTCGCGCCTCTTGAAGTAGCTGTAAGCGCCAATCGGTCTTTTCCACAAGTGACCGCTGACACCGCCTTCTTCAAGCGCTTCTCGGGCGGCGGCCTCGTGAGGCTTGCATCCTCTTATAGGCCAGCCTTTGGGAATGACCCAGCGTTTGGTTTCGCGAGAAGTCAGCAGTAGAACTCTGGGGATATCGTCACACCCTGCGATCACCGGCAGCGCAGCCACTTGAGCGAAATTGGCGATTTCGCGGAGGGATGTGACACGCTTCAAATGATACAATCCGGCGGTTAAAGGCTGTCTTCTGACAGAGAAGCAAAAGCCATACCAGCCCCGGGTTACCGAAACATGAGAGGGGATCATGTGCTCTTAAGTTGCACGGGACCCGGCGAAGATTCCGATTGCCCGGTTGGATTTCGAATGATGTACTTGTTGTTGGGCGCGCTAGCCCGATTCTCTGTGCCGGGGGGGCAGACGTGAAAAGCATCGACTCAATCTATGTGGCCATAGGGGCTACCTGGCTGCTCGTTGGCATGATCTTAGGGCTGATCATGGGAGCAACACATAACTTCCAGTATCAACCGCTCCACGCGCACATAAATCTCGTCGGGTTCGCCTGCCATTGCATCTTTGGTTTGGTCTATCGCTGTTGGCCTGCGATGAAATCCTCGCGCCTTGCACCAATCCAATTTTGGATATTCGTGGTAGCGACGCCGGTCATGTTGGCTGGGCTGGCGATCATAATCAACGGGGGAGCCGAACTGCTGACCATTCTGGGCTCGATTGGCGTCCTGGGGGGCGCCGCATTGTTCTGCCTGATTGTTTGGGCGGCTCGCCTGGCGGAACAAGCTGCCTAGCATTCGCCTCCTGAAAGGACAACGATCGGACGGTCGCCACAGTCGCGGTGAAAATATGCGAGCTCCGGTTCATCAGTCCATCATGTTTGATCCGCAGCGCCGGGCAGCGAGTGAAGCTTTCGTTCAACGTCGGGACATCGTATCAAACGGATTGGCTCGCCACCGCCCGAGGGCGAGTGGGGCGTTCTCATAGCAGACCGCGGTCAGAGTCGGATGGACGATCGGCGCCGGCGCCGAGTGGGCGCTGAGCAGTCATTGGGCGATCAAGGCCGAATATTTGTACGCGGTTGTTATCGTCTATTCCTCGAAGTCGCTCGCAAGCGGAGGTTTTCCCTCTTCTCAATGCCCTCGGCAATCATGACGAAAATGAACCCCACTACGGCCGATGCGAAGACCAGCATTACGCTCAACGGTGATTGCAGAATGCTCAGCACGATCGTGTCGGCGCCCGCCCAGCCCGTAGCTGGCGGAACAACTTGCATGTATTGAAATGCGTCGATCACATGGACAGGTGGCCAAACTGCGTACTTGAGCCAGCGGACAGCCTGCCAGCCGACGATGAATGCCGCGCCTCCGATGCCGCCAATGAAGGAAAGTGCGCAGCAGCCCCAGAAGAATCCCGCCACGATGATCTCCTCCCTGCACGCGCTTTTCTTCTGCACGGTATGGCCCGTTTACCACACACCCGACTACCGCTTTGAAAGTCCGCCGTAATTAGTTTCACCCTTGGATTCCTGTGCATTCCCGGAGCACGTCCGGCCACAAATTATGTCACATTTGCGACCATTGCGCATTGCTCGCCGTTTTCGGCTCTGCTTATCTAAAACCAGATTTGCGGGGGACGTCACGATGCCGAAGGGCACAAAAATCGTCAGAAAATCGTGGACTACTCAGAGCTTGAAACGGCTCAAGGAACATTCCAGGCGGGGAACGCCGATACAGGTGATTTCCAAGGAACTGCACCGCACGACCTTCGCATTGCGACGGCAGGCATCCAGGATGGGCATACCAATCGGCGAGCGCTCCGCCGCCCACTAGAACACCTTCGATCCCGTGTAGGGATCATCCGTCCGGGAAGAATTCTGGCGACAGCTTCTTTGCCTCGGGATCTGATTGTTCGAGACGCGCGAGAACGGCGCCGGAAGCGGATGACCAGATCAATCGAGCCCTCCGACGCAGACGTATTTGACGTCGAGATAATCCTCGACGCCGTATTTCGAGCCTTCCTTGCCCATGCCCGATTCCTTGACGCCGCCAAAGGGCGCGACTTCCGTTGTGATCAGGCCTTCGTTGATCCCGACCATACCGTATTTCAGCGCCTCCGAAACGCGGAAAGCCCGGGCGAGATCACGCGTGTAGAAATAGGAGGCGAGGCCGAATTCCGTGTCGTTGGCCATCGCGACCGCTTCGGCTTCGGTTTTGAATTTGAACACCGGCGCGAGCGGCCCGAAGGTCTCGTCTTTGGCGACGAGCGCATCGGGCGAAACGTTCGTCAACACAGTCGGCTCGAAGAAGGTGCGGCCGAGGGCATGCCGCTTGCCGCCGGTGACGATTTTCGCGCCTTTGGCGACCGCGTCTGCGATGTGCTCTTCGACCTTGGCGATCGCCTTGTCGTCAATCAGCGGCCCCTGTTGCACGCCTTCGTCCAGCCCGTTGCCGATTTTCAGCGCTTTCGAAGCCTTGGCCAGTTTCTCAACAAAGGCGTCATAGATCCCGGCCTGCGCCAGGAAACGATTGGTGCAGACGCAGGTCTGGCCTGAATTACGGAATTTGGCGACCAAGGCGCCTTCGACGGCGCGATCGAGATCGGCGTCGTCGAAAATGATGAAGGGCGCGTTGCCGCCGAGCTCCATCGAGACTTTCTTCAGTGTCTTCGCAGATTGCTCGACCAGGATTTTGCCGATCGGCGTGGAACCGGTGAAAGTGATCTTGCGCACAATGGGGTTCGAAGTGAGCTCGCCGCCGATCTCGCGCGCCGAGCCGGTGAGGATATTAACGACGCCGGCCGGAATTCCAGCCATTTCACAGAGAACGCCCCAGGCGAGGCCCGAATAAGGCGTCTGATGGGCGGGCTTGATGACGATTGTACACCCAGCCGCGAGAGCCGGCCCGAGCTTACGGGCGATCATCGACGAAGGGAAATTCCAAGGCGTAATCGCGCCGACGACGCCGATCGGCTCCTTGGTCACGAGAATGCGACGGCCCTGCCAGGGCGAAGGGATGACGTCGCCATAGATGCGCTGCGCCTCTTCGGCGAACCAGCGGATATAGGCGGCGGAAAAGGCGACCTCGCCCTTAGCCTCGGCAAGCGACTTTCCTTGTTCCATGGTCAGCAGCGTGCCGAGCGCCTCGACATGCTGCTCGATCACATCGGCGAGTCGGTGCAGGAGCTTGCCGCGCTCTTTGGCGGTTCTGGCCCGCCAGGTCGGAAAGGCGGCGCTCGCCGCTTCGATTGCCCGCGCGGTCTCGGCCTTGCCGCAATCGGGAACGGTCCCCAACCTCTCGCCCGTCGCCGGATTGTCAATGGTCAGCGATTTGCCGCTGTCAGCGGCGATCCAGCCGCCCCCGACAAAAGCTTCCTCGCGTCTGAATTCGAGCTTCCTCAACATGGGCGGCCTTTCTTGTTCCAACCAGACCGGCATTCACGCCTGACAGTATATCCGAGGCCGACTGACATTGGATATGCATATTCAGAATTCCAGAGGGTTCTTTCGACCTTGATGAAAGAGCGAATAATCTCGCTCGACTCTGCCCCATCTAGGCGATCCTGCTTGTGAAATCGCCTTCGCGCGTCAAAGCAGACCGTAAATCGACGAGCCGGATAAAGGATCGCGCCTGAATGCTGCGCGTCCAGCACACCTTTTTCACGCGTCGCTCACGATTTTTTCGCGCGCCGCTAACCCTTCGCTCGCGCTTTTCCGACGTCGCCTCGTGAAAACTGCCGATCTCGACGATGCACATGACCTGGTGGGGGTCCTTGTCGCTTTCGTCGTGTCTTGCGTGCGAATGAGGATGAGAGAAATGGACAATGTTGAATCCCTCGGCGGCGGCGACGCGAGTGTCGATGCGCGCGCGACTCACTCGGCCTCCAATCGCCAACTCATCGGAATGTCCATCGTAGCGGCGATGATCGACGTCCGAGCTCGGCGTGATTGAACTTCCCTAGGGGCGTGTTGCGCCCAAGGCGCGGAGCCGCCTGGCGAACTCGGCGCCTCATTCAAGCAAAGTTTGGCTCCAGCGACCGCAAGACGCGGCGGCGCGACGAAAATCGAAAACGCGCGGTCGGTTTCGTCCGCGGGATGGCCGAACAGACATAACATGGGAATGGGGATGTGTTGGAGCTGACGCGATACAGCGGGCGGGATTGCAGACGCGTTCCCAAACTGAGGATATTCGTCTCGTCGATCGCCATACTCATAATGTTCGCCATGGCGCCGTTCTCGTGCACGGCGGCAGGAGAATGCGGCGAGCTCGAAACGGAATCCCACAAGGACATTGCGCTGGTCAGGGCGGACGAGCCAGCCGCGCATTTGGTCGAGACGCGCGACGGCGCGTCCGCGACCGAAGCGCCATTTAACGGGTGCAGCAAATTGGAAAGCGCGATCGGCATTTGAATTGGCGCCCCGTAGTGTCCGACCCCGCGCCCGAACGTCGTCGATCGATTGCTGCGAAGGCCAACGATCAGATTTTCTGGGAATAGGCGGCTTCTGTGATTTCATCGCCGCATCTGAGGGACCGCGAATTGACCCATCACCGGCAAAGCAACCGGCTCGGCCGCCTTCGGCAAAGATGGGCCGCGCCGCTGAAGCGGGCGCGGCCCCACAGGGGCATAGCGACCAGACTCTCGTCGCGGATCGGCCCCACAAGTTGGCTATCCTATGGATGCCGAACCGGCGACCGACGGTATCTTTCAAAATCCACTGGTTCGCCTAATATCATGCGCTGTCCGAGCGCAATTCTTATTGAAATCGCCTTGCGCACATCGCGTGCGGGGAACGGGGCCTTCTGGGGGCGCGGCCATGTCCAATGTCGCTGGAAAATCTTATGGAATGAACGTCTTAACGCCAATGCGGCCCTACACGACCTGGATCAATCGCGCGCTCTTCATGGTGTCGCGGGCGACGCCGAGCTCGTTGGCGGGTCTGTTCGGCCTGTCGATCATCCATTTTGCGCGCTGGGTCATCATCAAGCGCAAGAGCTGGCCCGACCTTGGCCAAGGCCAGCAGGTCATCGAAAACGACTACATGCTGTTCTGCAGCAATTTCAACGGGACCTGGGATCAGTATATCGACGCCTTTTCCGATGGCATTCCCGAAGGGCTCGATCTTCTCTGGTACTGCAGCAAGGAATACCCGCATTCCATACCCATAACGCCGTTCAAGAATTATATCGCGGCAAATCAGATCGACACGGACTATTACTACAACTCCGTTCCGGGCGCCGCGCAACGCGACATCAAGGCGTCGTTGCGGGTTCGACGCGCCATTCTGGCATTGACCGACCAACATGCGGGGAGTTCCGCGGTCGAGTTCCGCAAGGCCTACATTTCTGCGCTGGTCGCCGTACAAAACGATTTCGGCGGCCAGGGATACGCGCCGGTTGCGAGCTGAGACGGCAAGCCAGTCGCAGGACATTCGCGGACGTTTATTCGGCGTCGCCACTGGATGACCGTTGCGCTTTGACAGAAAAGACGCCAAGTCGCTGGGGAGCCGCCAATGCCTACATTCGACGGGGGACATTATTTTCTGACGTGCCTTGCGCCGGTTCTAACCGAACCGATGAGCGAGGGCGGCGTGGTCACTTCGCCCGTGCACGCTCTACGCAAACGCCTCAGCATGTTGCCGGCCTTCGCGCAACCATCGGAAACGCCCGGCGGACAAAGCCCGTTTGCACGCAACATGCGCAACCACTTCGCTCGTTTCGTAGTCATCGACGACGTGGCCTATAACGGCCGCGATCCCGCCGACGCGCTGTGGACTGCGATACGACGCGACAATCTCATCGCTCCGCGCGAACAGGATCATCTGTCCTGTCCGTTTCTTCTATTCGCCGTCGAATTCGACGCGGCCGACGGAACGCCCGGCGAACGCGACTCCTACCTCGCGGAACTGTGGCGCACCAGTGCGGACGATCTGCGCGCCGTTTTCGGGCTTTGCCGCGATTTCGATTCGACGGTCGCCGACGAATACTCGTTCGCCAAATACGTTGCGCGCTGTCAGATCGAAACGACGATGTCCTTCAACGATTATTACCCCGACATCGGCCTGCCCAGCTTGCCGACCTGGCCGGCGCGCAAATATTTGATCGCAGCTTTGATCATTGGCGTCCCGTTCCTCCTGAGCGCCGCCGCGGCGCTCGTTCTGGTGATCGCGGAGATGTTCGCGCCTCCGGCGATCGCGGCGTTGCGGATCGCGACCGGCCTCATGGTTTTGAGCGGCGCCGCGCTGGCGGCCCTCGCCGCGACGGCTTATGCCAGCGTGAGCGCGGCGGGCGCCAGACCGTTTCCGGCGGCGTCTGAATCCAGTCTGCCGGTCGTTCTGAAGGCGCTCTATCTGCAACGCGCTTTTACGCGCTTCGCGATCGACAGTCAGATGGACGCCGCCGGCGGCGACGCCGCGTCCGCGCAGAGACTCTACGATCGCTTTGCGAAGTTTATCGCCGACTCGAAACCCGGCGATCTCGTCGCGCCCACCCAGGCGCCAGGCGTCATCGACATGTGAAGGTCCGATATGGCTGTGAAACTCGATCTCGCCGACATTCAGGGCAACATTCTCACCGCCTATGGAAAGCTCGGCTTTCCCAAAGGGCGCTTCATCCTGCTTCACGTCGACGAGGCGGCGAGCGGGCGAAGGTTCGCGACTGCGATGCTGCCGATGATCACCACGGCGTTGCGATGGCCATCGCAACGATCGAACATTCCGACCGGCCATACTGTCGCGCAGAGGCCTCTGGTCGCCGTCAATATTGCTTTCTCCTGGAGCGGCCTGGCCGCGCTCGGCGTTCCGAGCGCCACATTGCGCGGTATGCCTGACGAATTCATCGACGGAATGATGGCGCGGGCGTCGATTCTGGGAGACGATTTTGAAGGACGCGATCCCGGGCGATCCTGGGACGACGTTTGGACGGGCGCTGGCGACGAACGAGCCGCCGAAACGAACGCCGTCCATATCCTTATCACCTTGAACGCGCAGATGAATGCCGACGGCAGTCCGTCGGACGCGCTTGACGAGCGGACGGCGGCGATCGAAGCCTTATGTGAAACCATCGGCGGCGTGCGCGTGCTTCCCGGCCATAACCCTCCCGGCAAGGCGCTGGCGCGCTTCCAGGATCTGTCCGCCATCACCAGCAACCAGGGCGGGACGGTCACGGCCCTGCCGATCGAACATTTCGGCTTCGTCGACGCCATCGGCGACCCGGCGTTCGAAGGCCAATATCCCGACAAGTTTGAAAGGACTGTCGTGGACGGCGCTGGGGCGGTGGATGGACAGGGCGTCTGGCGGCCTTTGGCGACAGGCGAATTCCTGCTCGGATTTCCCGACGAGGCGCAGGAAGTCGCGGGCGCGGCAATGCCTTTGAGCTTCAGTCGCAACGGCACATTCATGGCCTATCGCAAGCTGCATCAGAACGTCGCCGCGTTCCGCGCGTTTATCAGGGAAACGTCCGAACGTTTCGGGGTCGTCTCCGGGATCGAAAACCCGGAAGAGGCCAGCAAGACTCTCATGGCGAAGATTGGCGGCCGCTGGTCCGACGGCACGCCGCTCGCGCGCGCGCCGTCCTATGCCGCGTGGCGGCAATTCCAGACTCAATATCCTGTCGTCTCAATGGAAGCTGATCGCGCTCGTTACATCGCTCGCAGCCAGGCGCTCGCGAACTTCAGCTATGGCGACGACCCGACAGGACTGAAATGCCCGCTCGGTTCGCATTTGCGCCGCGCCAACACGCGCGACGGCATGGCGCCGACAGGCCGCGAAGGATCGGCGCTCAACAACCGGCGGCGCATCCTCAGGCGCGGCCTGCCCTACGGACAGTCTCCGGATGGCGTTGAGGATGGCGTTGAGGATGCCGACGAGCATGGCGTCGTCATGCTGATCATCTGCGCGAGCCTGTTCCGGCAGTTCGAGTTCGTCCAGCAGCAATGGATCAACTATGGTCTGGACGCGCGCTCGGGCAATGATTGCTGCCCGCTCGTCGGCAACCATTCCTCCGGCGCGCAAGGCGCTCCAAAGGCGAAGTTCGTCATTCCGTCCGATCCGAAATCGGGCCGGCCGCCATTCGTCGTCGAGGGCATTCCCCAATTCGTCGAAGCGCGCGGCGGCGAGTATTTCTTCGTGCCGAGCATGACCGCCTTGAGAATGATCGGGGCAGGCGCGGTCGACCCCACGTGAGAGCCCCGCTTCCGCGGTAGGAATCAACAATACCGCCTAGCGCGCGGGCGCCGCCTTTGGGTCGAACTGCATCTCCAGATGGCGTGGAAAGGGACCAACCCAGGCGATCCGCCCCGCTTCGCCGCTGCAGGGGCGCAATCGCGGCTGGGCGAGCAATGTGGCGAAGGTCTCGGTTATTTGCGTCATGGCGACATATTCGCCAACGCATTTATGCGAGAGATAGCCGAAGACGAGGTCGGTTGACCGCAATGGTCGGCCCAATTGAAATGCGCCGGGATTCGGCGTCGCCCGGCGGTCGCGCAGGGCCGACATTGTCGCCACCATAAGCACCGCATTCGCAGGCACTGCCCGTTCATGCCGACTTCCCGTGGCGATCTTCGCAGGTTGATCGGCGTAGCGCCACTGGCCAGGCGACAGCGCGGGATTGAGCCGCGCGGCCTCAATGAGAGTTTCCCGCAAACCCTTCGCGTCGCCTCTCTGCGCCTGGTCGACGGCGTCGCGCATTGCTTGAGGACGATCGAGCAGCGCCTGCAGCATCTTGCCCGCGCCCAAAGAATTGGTCGGAATAAACCCGATGACCAGCCCCATGACGATCGCGCGAATCTTTTCATCGGTGAGGTCGGCGTCGACATTCTTCCTTGCGACAAGGCGACCCACGATCGTGTCCAGGCTCGGGGACGTCTGGTGGGCGGCGATCGCCCGGTCGACGACGGTTCGAACCCGGGCGGCGCCGTAGAGAGCCAGGCGCCGCGTCGTTGCCGAGCCAAACGGATCGGCAAACAATAGCGCCGACATCGCGATGGTCCATTCGGCGAATGAATCCGGTTCATCGACGGCAAGCCCGAAATAGCCGCAGCATGTTTCGACCGCGACCCGCGTCATCAGGCCCTGCATTACGTCAATTCGTCCCGCCGCGGCCGTGATGAGCGTCTCAGCCGATTGCCGGCTGATGCGTCGGATCGCGGCGATGTCGTCGGCCAGCATGACCGCTTGGATCGTATTGCTTTGTGTGTCGTGCTCGGCGCCGTCCATGCCCAAAACGAAATTGCCGCCGCCGGTCAATTCGCTCATCTCAAGGCCAAATGGCACCTGGAAGGTCTGCGGGCGCTGCAGAACCTCGCGTACATCGCTGTCGCGCGTGACCACGATAAGGCGAAAAAACCGCGGATTGGGACAGATCTCGCGAAAGAGCCAAAATATCATCAGAATCAGTCGATCGCGAAGGCCGCTGGTCGAGCGCGACAGCCAGCCGACAAATCCATGACTGTTCAAATCGTCGAGATCGAAGGGCGCCTCGTCTCCCGCCGCGGCCGAAGCCATCGCCGATTGCGCCTGGCGAATCTTCGCATAATATTTGAATTTCGGCATCAGCCCCCCATACGGAATGGCGCAGCAGAGAGAAGCGCCGCGCGCTCACCTCAGGTAGGCGCGCTCGACCCCTCCTCGGTCAAGCATTCGATCGGGACGAGCGGGATTTCCGACAGCCCCTGCTTTAAGTAATCCATCCATTTCTTGTCGAGAAAAGGAATCCATTCGAGATAGGCCACGGTGAAATTTGGCTTGGTTCTGAGCAACTCCCCCATGGCGACTTCTGCTTTGAGCCGCTCTCCGCTTCTGGAGAGAGCGCTGATCTTGATGACATGCGCGTACCAATAGGCCGGGCGAAGACCAAGCGCGTGCTCGGCGTTCTCGATCGCGTCTGACCACTTGCCGAGCATGAAGAAAGCCATCGCCATTTCCCCTACGTAGAAGAACAAGTGTACATCGTTGGGGCTGAGACGCTTGGCCGTCTTGATATGTTCGAAAGCTTTAGTGGGTTCGCCCGCCAGATTGTAGCTGCATCCGAGCACGGCATGCGCCAGCGCCAGGCTTGGATTGAGGCCGATGGCCTGCTTGAACAGCGCGCGCGCAGCCAGCGGGCGGCGCAACCACATCTCGGCGATGCCCGCCAACATGTGACCGCGACCATCATCGTGGTCGGCGAGAATTGCGCGCTGCGCAAGTTTCGTCATGTCGAGTATTTGCTTTTGCGGGGCGCGGCCGGCCCAGAGAGACCAGGCCAAAGAATAGGTCGCCTGAATGAGAGCTTCAGGCGAATCGGGATCAAGCGCGAGGGCCTCCGAAAATAGCCTCTGCGCGATCTCGCCGTCCCTTCGCGTCAACCGATTGAGATGCCATCGCCCGCGCCAGACGATATCCCTGACGCCGGCGCTGTCCTCCTTCTTCGAGCGGGCGCGCATTTGTTCGGCGTGGTCGATCCGATTCTCGAGAAGCGCCGCCAACTCGTCGATCAATCGCTCGAGCGAGAAGCCGTCGCTTGACAGACGCAGCTCAAATCGTTTCGTCCAGATCGTGTAGCCGTTGGTCGAATCGGCCAAATCGGCGGAAATCCACAAAGATTCTGCGCCATAGCGCAAGCGTCCGTGCAGGACATAACGCGCGCCGAGCCTTCGTCCGATCTCGTTGGGATCGGTATCTTCCGGAAACGAAAAACTGGAGCTTCGCGCGATGACCGGAAGCCAACGTATGCGCGACAAACGGTCGATCAGGTCTTCGCTGGCTCCCTCGGCGATATAGTCATTGACAGGATCGCCGCTGAGGTTCTTGAAGCGAAGCACGGCCAAAGCCGAACTGTCGTTAAATCCTGCCGGCGGCTGCGAAACATCGACGACAGGGATTGCCAGAGTCGTCGCGCTCCGAACCTTGTTCGCATCGGTGAGCCGGGCATCCCCTCTTTGGTTATGCCGACCAAGCGCACTGCGCTGTTCGCGCAACCATTCCTCAAACCCATCCTCGCCCGCGATATCCTGTCCCTCAAAAAATTCTCCGGGCGCGAGATCACGCGGGCCTCCAGGAATGCTTTCCACGAGGTCCAGGGAACGGATGTCGACGGCGACGAGGTCAAGGTTCAATCTGACCACCTCGCGCTCGCAGATCAGGAGTTCCCAGGTCCCTCTGTTGAGGCGGCTTCGCAAGCTCGAAAGCTCCCGTCGCAGGCTGGCGCGCGCCTGTGTCGCCTCGCGTGTCCCCCAAAGCTTGTCCTGCAGCCATCCTCGCGTGTGTTCGCCTTCCCGCGCCGTCGCGAGCATGGCGATCAGCGCCGCGCCCTTCTTGCTAGGGATTTCAATGCGCTCACCCCCCGGACCCAGCAGACGAAAGGGGCCCAGCAGATTTAGGGAAAAACATGGGGCCGCATTTTCCATGTTCAATTCGCCCCCAATTGCAGCGGGAAAATAGCACTTATTCACGGAACTTTCACCCTTTTTTCACAGCGCGCGAACTTGGCGCTCGCGATTTGCGGACACGTTCTCGGCCAGTCTGACGACATCGAAGCAGAGAAGATAAAGACCGGCAAGCGACTGCCTCACTCGGTTTGCTCAGTCTCCGTTGGTTAATGAAATAGCGCCGAGGTCTATTTGCGGCGCGCTGACGCCTCTGGAATTACGCCGCGCGGCTATCTGTCGCCGCCCCGACGGCGATGCGGCGCCTGGTTCGGCTCAACGCCGCCTCGATGGCGGCGCCCAAAGGCTTCAGTCGGAGGATTGCCATGCGCGGACGGGTCGACATTGATGACCTCATTTTGAATTTCGATCCGGCCGCTCCGCAGGATCGTTTTCGGGATGGGCGATTGGGCGACGCGCTCGTCACGGCCGAGGCGGCTTTGCCGCAGCCGATCCCATGGCCGACCGAAGAGGCGCCGGTCGCGGCGCCTCTTCCCAATCCGCCATCGCCGACCGACGATCTCTCTCAATTCCACGGCTATGACGCCATCGTCGTCACCTGGACTGCCGCCGAGGCCTCCGCGCTCGCAAGCTTGTTTGCGCCCGGCCACCCGACTGCCTCCTGGTACGAATATCGGCACGGAGTGAGCGCCTATCTCCCGCTGGTGACCGGCGCAAAGGCGCCATTCAACAGTTCCTCGTCTGAAATGGCGCGATACCGACATAGCTTGGGGTTGTACTTTCCCTGCCAAATCGGCGGCGCCCGCGTGCTGCTGTTCAAGTCGGGCCTACACCTCGACTACGACGGTCCGGCCATTCCGGTCTTCAAACTGATGAGCGAGCTTGCGCAAACCGTGGCGCCAAAGCTGTTCATCACCACCGGCACGGGCGGCGGCATCGGCAGCGGTGTCAAGCTTGGCGACGTCGTCATCGCCGGAACCGTGCGGTTCGATTGCAAGACGCAATTCGCCGGACAATCCTGGGCAAACTCCAGCTTCGCCGCCTCAAAACTGCCGCCCGGCGCCCTTGAGGCTCTCACGCCGGCCCTCACCAGGGTTAACGCCGCGCGGATTCCTGGCGCGCGCGCGGTCCCGCAATTCTTTTCGGCCGCCACTGACGCGGTCGTCACCACCGATTTTTTTGCGTTCGACGATTCGACCGATCACTACGGCCTGCAGGGGCTCGGGCAAGCATGCGATATGGGCGACGCGATGGTCGCGCGAGCGATGCAGGGCTTCCCGGATATCCAATGGTATTCGATCCGCAATGCGTCAGACCCGCAGATTCCCAATCCCACCAACGATATCGAAAAAGCGGCGCAGCAGGCGGCGCTTATCTACGCCCGTTACGGCGGGCTGACCACCGCGGCCAGCCTCATCGCAACCTGGGCGATCATCAGCGCCGGCGTGCGATACGCGCTTCGCGCCAATGACGCTTCGCAACGATCTCGATTCAAACTAGGGAGGACATGACCATGCCTAATCACTCTCACTTCCAGCTCGGGCGACTGCATCGAACCTATAATCCGCGCATCCCGCATTTAAGCGCGCTGCTGGCGGGACAAACCTTGCCGCCGCCGCCGCCGAGCGTCGATTATACCAAAGGCATGCCAGCCAATCTTGGCATGATGCTCAATGATACGTTGGGCGACTGCACCTGCGCCGCCGTCTACCACGCGATTCAGGTCTGGAGCTTCAACGCGCTGAAGAAGATGGACACCGAACCCGACGCGGACGTTGAAAAGCTCTACGAGCTTGCCTGCGGCTATAATCCGAGGGAAGGCGGGGAGGGGCCGGGCGGCAATGAGCAGCATGTCCTCACCTATCTGCTGAAACAAGGCGCGCCGACCGGTCCAACCGGGACGGGCCGGCACAAGATCGCCGCCTTCGTCGAAGTCGATCCACGGAATGTCGATGACGTGAAGCGCACGATCGACGATTGCGGCGTCGCCTATATCGGATTCAATGTCCCCGCTTATATCGTTCCGCCGCCGCCCGCCGTTCCCCCTACCGTGTGGGACGTGCAGACGAACAACGCCGCGATCGTCGGCGGTCACGCGGTCGTTCTCGCCGGATACAACGCCAACGGCGCGCGGCTGATATCCTGGGGGTCATACTATACGATGACATGGGCGTTCTTCGCCAAATATGTCGACGAGGTCTATGCCATAGCCGACGCCGACTGGGTGCAGGCGAAGGGAACGACTCCCGGCGGATTGAGCCTGGCGCAACTCGAGACTCAGATGAAGGCGCTGGCCGGCGGAAGCTGATCGCCGCGGGCGAGCGGCTTCAACGCGGCGATATCCCAATCGCATCGGCGTGGCCGATGCGATTGGGGAGGCCAACACTCTTGCGCGGGCGGGCGCTCGGCGCTGCTCAAAAGCTGAAATGCTCCGAGGGAATGATTGTCGATCCTGAACGACGGGGGGACACGATGTCGTGGTCGCTGGCGTCAGTGCTCAACGGGCATAACGATGTATACCGAATAGCCGCGATCGCACTCTTCAGTTGCGTCGTGCCTTTCGGGATATTCGTCGGCCGCAACAACATCCGCATCGTCCGGCTCGAAATCGTCCGCGACTTGGAAAAGCTGTTCAATTTCGCCAAACGCGACGGGCAGCCGTTGATCCTGCCGTCCTTCGAACTGGTGAAATACAAATACGATCCCGAGTCGAATCCATATCGCCAAGGTAGCGGGCTCGACAAGAACGCGATTCGTTATTACCTGCTTCCCGTCGCTATATATATCGTATTGGCGACGCTGTGTTTTCATATGGCGTTCATGTCGAAGCCGGTCTCGCTATTGGGACTTTGGTCGCCGTTCAGCCGCCCTCCTCCCTTTAGCGAACCGGAAGACAGTCTCAGCGGCGTTTTAACCTACTCCTTCCTGGGGTCGTACATATGGAGCGTCAAATATCTCGTCAGGCGCATCGCCAATTACGACCTGTCGCCGATTTCCTTCTTCCAATGCAACACGCAGATATTGATGGCGTTGTTCGTCACTGCGGCCTTGCAGAACTCCGGACTCCTCGGCGTTATCGGAGGACCCTATCGGGTCGCGCTGGCTTTTGTGATCGGGTTTTTCCCCGATCTGTTTCTTACAGCGTTGATAGCGAAATTTCCCTGGATCAGACTCCGGCGCGTCAGCCCGGCGAGCCAGGCGCTGCAGGAAGAATTGCCATTGGACATGATTCTCGGAATCGATCCGTTCATGAAACTCCGTCTCGGAGAATTTGAAATCGAAGACGTTCAGAATCTCGCCACGCTGAATCCGATCCAGATATTCGTCGAAACGCCTTATGGCCTTTACGAGGTCATAGACTGGGTGGCGCAGGCGCAGCTGATCCTGGCCGTCGGCTCAAGTTGCGCGGGTCGTCTCCGGGAACTCAATGTCCGAACGATTTTCGATTTGGAACGCGGCGTCCACAATCCCGCCATACGGCGGCTGCTCCTGAAAATTCTCACCAACGGTCGCTTTGGGACTGCCGATCCTGTCGATGCCGGGAACCTGCATCAAAGCGATGTTCCGCCCGGATATGCTTGGGATTCCGACAGTTCGAGCAGGGCGACAGGCGGGGACAGTCAAATCGAGCTCAAGCTCGCTTACGAGTTGGACGCCGTTCTCAGTTTCATACGCGACGACCTTCACGTTCGTCGCCTGAGGCAGCTCTGGGATCTGATCAGCGGACAACTAGACAAACGAAGTTCGCAACCAGGCGACAATTGCGCTTCGGCGCCTCGGCTGGCCGACAGTCCATTGCTGCAGACGCGCGCTCTGTCGAAGGCAGGTGGACGATCATGAGAGGGAGGTCATCGCAATCTCACAGTTACGCGGCGGATCGCAAAGGGGCCAAGGGTTGCATCGGACCGATGTGTGCATTCGTTTTATGGATGCGCGACTGAGGATGTCCTAAAACATACCGGCGATCTGTCGGCGCTTTTTTTTCGTCGGGCGTTCCCAAACAATCCCAGGAAAACCCTTGAGCGGAATGAGCTGCTCGCCGGTGTAGGTCCATTCGCGCAGTTCGTCGATTCCGACGTGATAACGCGGCTCCCGCCCAGTCCGATGGTCGAACAGCGCGCGCGGAATATTGACCATATGCGGCGCGTGTGCGCGCTCGTAGAACAGCGGAGCGCCACAGCGTCGACAGAAGCTGCGCGCGGCGCCTGTCGTTTTGTCTTCGTGGCGAGTAATTTCACCCGCGCCCTTGGTGACATGGAAGCGCTTGCGCCAGCTCCCTACGTAGGTGGCGTAGGCGGCGCCGTGGGCGATCCGGCTTGCGCGTGTATGATCGTGCCAGGCCCAGCGCGCTGGAACGTCGATTTCAATATGAACCAGGCCGCAGAGGCATTGGCCGGTCACGCAATCAGACCGTTCGGATTCTTCGTTGTCCATCAGACTTGCCATCCAGATCGATTTCCGACGAAGCTTAAGCGGAGGCGCCTTCGCCCGCAATTTGCCTTCGCCAGCGTATGCCGCGCCCCAGGTCTCGGAACGTCCTGGATTCGTAACCAGGCAGCGATCAGCGGAGCGTGGCCCAGGACCGGCTCTCCAGACCCTCTCAACGGGGCCGGATAGCGCGGACGGGGACTATTCACCTATGCGCCCGAAAGAGAACTTCCCCGGCACGGTCTTGAGGCTGTTTTTCGATTTCGAATATTGATCCTTATCAGCGTCCGACAGCGCCCTGTGCGTGCGCCAAAACGCATCCGAGCGGCTTGGCGACGACTCATTTCCGCGATTCAAAGCGAGCTTCGTCTTGCCGCCTCGCCCATCGCACCATAGTTAGGGTCCGGAAACATCTGAGTTCGCTTGCCTGAAAAGGCGACAGCGGGAGGCTGCCACGTTTATTGCAAAGATTGTTCGATCGGCCTGTGTTCAGGCCGCTTTTTTGGTTGTCGTTATCTCAGGCTCGGTCTGGCCGGGCGCATTGGCGTCCGCTCCGATTCGCGCCGGCATCAACGGCGTGTGGATGACCGAGCATGCCGATGCGAAAATTCGCATCGCCGCCTGCGGCAAGACCTTCTGCGGAACCATTGTCTGGCTCGCCGAACCTGTCGACGCCAACGGGCGGGCCAAAATCGACGTCAACAATAGCGACGAAGCCAAACGCGTGCGCCCGCTGATCGGGCTGACCATTTTCACCGGCCTGACCCCGGACGGCCAGGAATGGCGCGGCCGCGCCTATAATTCCGACGATGGGCAAGACTATGAGGTCGAGATGAGGCTGCTCGACGAACAACATGCGTCGGTCAAAGGCTGCGTTCTCGGCGGCGCTATCTGCGGCGAGCAGACCTTGACGCGAAGCTAACGCCTCAAAGCCACTGGCGGAGGAGTTCATTGCTGGAACGCACGTCGATTTCAACGTCCATGCGCGCCGGGGCATCGGCGCCGCCAGTCGAATGGGTCATCGCACCCGGCGCCGTCGACTATGCTGAAGCTGTCGCCGAAATGGAAGCGCGCGCGGCGGCGATCGCCGATGGCGAAGCGGCCGAACGCGTCTGGCTGGTGGAGCATCCCGCGCTTTATACGGCGGGGACGAGCGCGCGCGAGGGCGATCTTCTCGATCCGCGTTTTCCGGTGCACCGCACCGGGCGCGGCGGCCAGTTCACCTATCACGGGCCCGGCCAGCGCGTCGCCTATGTCATGCTCGATCTCAAGCAACGACGCCCCGACGTTCGCGCCTTCGTCGCCGCGCTGGAGGCCTGGCTGATCGACACGCTGGCGGCGTTCGATATCAATGGCGAGCGGCGCGAGGAACGCGTCGGCGTCTGGGTTCGCCGGCCCGACAAGCCGGCGGGAGTAGACGGCGCTGTGGCCGAGGACAAGATCGCCGCTCTCGGCATCCGCGTGCGCCGCTGGGTGTCTTTCCACGGCGTCGCGCTCAATGTCGCCCCTGCCCTCTCGCATTTTTCCGGCATCGTGCCCTGCGGGATCGCTGAGGCCCATTATGGCGTGACGAGCCTGCGCGATCTCGGGCGCGACGCGACGATGGCCGACGCCGACCGCGCCTTGCGCGCCGCTTTCGAGGCGCGATTTGGCGCGACGATCGGATAGGCGCAGGCCCCGCCTTGTTCAGCCGAGGAATCCCGTGGCCGGCGCATAGGCGAGGCCATGCGCGTCGGCGACCGGCTTGCACGTGATCTTGCCGTCGCAAACGTTGAGGCCTTCGCGCAGGTGGACATCGTCCTTCAGCGCCTGTCTCCAGCCCTTGTCGGCGAGCGCCAGTGCGAATGGCAGCGTCGCATTGTTGAGCGCGAAGGTCGAGGTGCGCGCGACCGCGCCCGGCATATTGGCGACGCAATAATGCACGATGCCGTCGACGACATAGGTCGGATCGGAATGGGTCGTCGCCTTCGACGTCTCGCAGCAGCCGCCCTGGTCGATCGCGACATCGACGATGACGGCCCCCGGCTTCATAGTCGCCAGCATCGCCCTCGTCACCAGCTTGGGCGCCGCGGCGCCGGGGATCAGCACCGTGCCGATCAGCAGATCGGCGCGTTTGACCAGTTCGGCGATCGCCGCCCGCGTCGAGAAGATGGTGCGCACGCCCGTGCCAAATTGCGCGGAGAGCCGGCGCAGAGCTTCGGCGGAGCGGTCGACCACCACAACATTGGCGCCCATGCCGAGCGCGATCGTCGCCGCATGGGTGCCGGAAACGCCGCCGCCCAGAATGATGACTTCGGCGGCCGGCACGCCGGGAACGCCGCCGAGCAGGATGCCGCGTCCGCCCGCCGCCTTCTCCAAAGCATGCGCGCCGACCTGCGGCGCGAGGCGCCCGGCGACTTCCGACATCGGCGTCAGCAGCGGCAGGCCGCCATGCGGCGAGGTGACGGTCTCATAGGCGATGCAGGTCGCGCCCGAGGCGACGAGATCCTGGGTCTGGGCGAGATCAGGGGCAAGATGCAGATAGGTGAACAGGATCTGTCCTCGGCGGAGCTGCTTGCGCTCGGCGGCGAGCGGCTCCTTGACCTTCACCACCATTTCGGCGCGCGAGAATATTTCCGCTGGCGTCTCGACAATCGAAGCGCCCGCCTGGACATATTCGGCATCAGCCAGGCCGGAGCCGATTCCCGCCGCCTTCTCGACCAGAACCTGATGGCCATGGTGAATGAGCTCTGCGACCGACGATGGCGTCAGGCCGACGCGAAACTCGTTATCCTTGATTTCCTTGGGAACCCCGACCAGCATTTTTCGCCTCCCGCGAATGAACGCCACCATAATCCTCGATTTCCCGCGCAATATCCCACGAATTTTGAGGCATATTCGACAGGTGGCGGCAAACTATGCGAAGAAAGTGTCAAAGCGAGAAATTTTATGCGAATAGAAGAAATCGACGATCGAGACCGCGCTATTCTGCGCCAATTGATGCGCGACGGGCGGCTGACCAACGCCGATCTCGCCGAACGGGTTCATCTGTCGCCCTCCGCCTGTCTGCGCCGCGTCCGCCTCCTCGAAGAGAGCGGTCTTATCGCCGGCTATGTGATGGTGCTCGATCCCGCTGCCGCCGGCCTGCCGGGGGCGGCTTTCGTGTTCGTGACGCTCGACCAGCAGGGCCGCGCCGCGCTTGACCGCTTCGAGGCCGACGTGCATCGCCACGCCGAAATCATCGAATGCTACCTGCTCGCCGGCTCGGCCGATTATCTCCTGCGCATCGCCTATCGCGACGCGCGCGACTTCGAGCGCATCCACACCGATATCCTCACCCAATTGCCCGGCGTCGCGCGCGTGCAATCGACGCTGGCGTTGCGGACCGTAAAGAAAACGACGGAACTGCCGGTTTGAGAGGGCGCCAGGACTGGCAACGCGCCCGATTGCGCTTTACGCGGGCCAGGCGCTTGAATGAGCCGAGCCATTGCCGGCGTCGCAGTGTCCCTGGGGAGCACGATTGAAATGGACGACTTCGTTCTGCTCGGCCTTATCGCGGTCGTTTTTTTTCTGCTCGGCCCGATCGGTTTCTTCCTGACGCTCGGCGCCCGCTCGCGCCTGAGGAATGTGGAGACCCAATTGGCCGCCCTGCTCGCGCGCTTCCCCATCGAAGAGCGCGAGCGACAACAAGCGCCCGCCCCCGCTGTCGCCAGGCAGCCAATAACGCCGCCGCCTCCGGCCGCCCAGCCCGCGGCCGAAAGCGCCGATGAAGCGATGGAGCAAATCCGATTGGCGCTGCTGAAGGTCGATTCGCCGGCGAACCAATCATCGAGCGTTGCGCCGGATGAACCGGAAAAACGCGAAGGGACGGGGCCGGCGCCAGCGGCCGAAACGCCCGCCTCCGAACCCCCGGCCGCGCCGATCGCCGCGGCGCCCAAGAAAATCGGCATCGAGGAGAGGCTTGGCGCGCATTGGGCGGTGATCGTCGGCGGCGTCGCGCTGGCGCTTGGCGCGCTGCTGCTGGTCAAATATTCGATCGAGCAGGGATTTTTTGGCCCCGGCCTGCGCGTCGCCGGCGGCCTCGTCCTCGGCTTCGGCCTCATCGCGGCCGCCGAATATTTGCGTCGCAAGGAAAGGCCGGTCGAGGGATCCTCGCAAACCGCGCCGGTCCCCGCGGTGTTGACCGGCGCCGGCACAGTCGCGCTCTTCGGTTCGCTTTATGCCGCCCATGCGCTTTATAGTTTCATCGGACCGGGCGTGGCTTTCGTCTTAATGGGCGCCGTCGGCCTGGCGACGATGTTCGCGGCGGCGCTGCACGGCCCCGCGCTCGCCGGCCTCGGATTGATCGGCGCGTTGGGCGCGCCTTTGCTGGTGAATTCGGCCGAGCCCAATCCCTGGCCCGCTGTGCCCTTCGTCGCCGTCATTTGCTCGTCCGCTTATGGGCTGGCGCGCCTGCGCCGGTGGCTGTGGCTGGCGATCGCGGCGGCGATCGGCGCGGCGATGTGGGAAGGCCTGTTCCTCCTCAATCTTGAAGGACAGAATAGCATCGACTTCACGCTTGCGAGCCTTGCGCATCTTGTCGTCGAAGCGGCGCTTGTCATCGTCGCCTTCGCGCTTGCGCCGCATCTGAGAGTTCCCCAAGGGGAACAACACACCGATCCGATTGCTTCGGAAGCCCTCATCGCCTGCGGAGCGATGGCGTGCCTCGCTCTTGCTGCGATTTCGCGCAGCGCCGGATCAGGCCCCGGCTGGATCGTCGCCGCCGCGCTGGTCGTCGCGATGCTCGGCCTGACGGGCATCAGGCTGCCCGCGGTCGCGAGCGCGAGCGCGGCGGCGGGCGCCGTCATTCTGGCGGCGCTGGCGACCTGGGGAACTTATGGCGGGCTCGTCGTCGACCCCTATTCCTTCTTCGCGCAATGGCCAACGATGGACGCGAAACGTCTGTTCGTCAGCTTTGGCCTGATCAGTTCGCTCGCGCTTGGCGCCTTGAGCTTCTTGCGGCTCATCAGACCGGCGCCGCTATCGTTCGTGAAATCGGCGATTTATGCCGGCGTTGGCGCCCTGACGCCGCTGGGCGCCCTGTCGATCATCTATCTCCGGCTTGCGCATTTTGAGAACAATACCGCCCTCGCCGCGGTCGCTGCCGGCGTCGCCGCGGCGATGGCGGTCGGCGCCGCGATTTTCCGGCAACGGCGGGCAGCGGAAGGGTCGCCCGCACTCACGCTCGGCCTTGGCGCGCTTGCCGCCGGCGCGATCGCGGCGCTGTCGCTCGGCTTGGTATTCGAACTTTCAGAGGGAACGCTGACGGTGGCGCTGGCGCTCGCCGCGCTCGGATCGGCTTTCGTCGGCGACAGACTTGGCATTCCCGCCCTGCGCTGGTGCGTGGTCGGGCTCGGCCTCGCGGTCGCTGGACGTTTCGTCTACGAGCCGCGCATCGTCGGCGACGCGCTCGGCAAAACGATCCTCTTCAATTGGCTGTTGTTCGGCTATGGCGTTCCCGCCCTCGCTTTCGGGCTGGCCGCGCGCATCATGCGGCGCGCGGGCGAAGATGCGCCGGTGCGCGTCGCGCAGGCCTTGTCGATTCTCTGCTGCGCGCTGTTGCTGTCGTTCGAGATCCGCCACGCGCTGAACGACGGCGACCCTTTCGCAGAAACGAGCGGCTTGATCGAACAGGGCCTTTTCGCCGTGGTTGGCGTCCTGTTTTCTCTGGTGCTGATGGAGCTCAATGCGCGGCGCGCCGATCCGCTCTATTTCTTCGCTTCGCTTGGATTCGGCGCGCTGACGCTGGCGCAGACGATCGCCGGCCTGCTGCTGTGGGAGAACCCTTATTTCTCGGGGGATGCGATCGAGGGCGGCGCCTTGTTCAACGGCCTCATCCCAGGCTATTGCCTGCCCGCGCTCGCCGCGCTGATCCTGGCGCTGCGGGCGCGCGGCCGCCCGCCCGAATGGCGCCGCAAGGCGGCGGCGGCGGTCGCGATCGCGCTCGCATTCGCCTATGTCAATCTGGAGCTGCGCCGTCTGTTTCAGGGGGCGCCTGCGATTTCCTATGATTCGCCGACGGGAGATGGCGAATTATACGCCTATTCGGCTCTGTGGCTGGGTCTTGGAATTCTGCTGCTCGCCTATGGAATCTTTTCGCGCTCCAAACCAGCGCGGCTCGCTTCTGCGGCGCTGGTGTCGCTGACCGTGCTCAAAGTGTTCCTCATCGATCTTGCCGGGTTGGAAGGCGTGTTGCGGGCGCTGTCGTTCCTCGGCCTCGGCGCCGCGCTGATCGGCATCGGCCTCGTCTACCAGAAACTCGTCTTCGGACGCCGCCCCGATGTCGATGCGAAGGCGGCTGCGCCGGCCGCTGAGATATGATAGGAGGACACCAAATCCACACAAAGGCCGCCCCCTTGACCGATACGCCCGCCGACATCGCCAAACTGCCGTTCGAAGCAGCGCTCGCCGAACTCGAAGCCATCGTTGAAAAGCTTGAAAAGGGCGCCGTGGCGCTGGAGGAATCGATCAAAATCTACGAGCGCGGCGAAGCCCTCAAAGCCCATTGCGACAAACTGCTCAAGAACGCTGAAATGCGCATCGAGAAGATCACGCTCGGCGCCGACGGCAAGCCCAAGGGCGTCGCGCCGCTGGACCCCGAGGGATGAGCGACGGCGCGCTGTCGTTCGCCGTCACCGATCAGCCTTCGCCCGACGATGTGGCGTTCATCGAAGACGAACTCGTCGCTTATAACGTCGCCAGGGCGCGGCCCTATGACCGCCGTCCCCTGCATGTGTTCCTGCGCGATGCGAAGGGCCGCACGATAGGCGGCATCACCGGCGAGACCAATTGGGACTCGCTTTACGTCGATTGTTTCTGGTTGCCGGACGATGTGCGCGGCGAGGGCTGGGGCGCGCGTCTTCTCGCAGCGGCGGAGGATGAAGCGCGCAAGCGAGGCTGCCGCCATGTGCGCCTGTTCTCCTTCAGTTTCCAGGCGCCGGGCTTTTACGAAAAGCTGGGATATCGAACCTTTGGCGTGCTGGAGGACTATCCGCCCGGCCAAGCCCAAGTCTGGCTGCGCAAGGATTTGTGAGGCTCCGCCTCAGCCGACCCGAGCGGGCTGCGTTGGTTCGGCGATCTCGTGCGCCGCCGGATCGCTCGCCGCATAGCGCCGCGCAAGAGCCGCGCAGACCATCAACTGGATCTGATGGAACAGCATCAGCGGCAGCACGATCATGCCGACCTGGGCGAGTGGAAACAGCACGCCGGCCATTGGCACGCCGCTGGCGAGACTCTTCTTCGAGCCGCAGAAGACGATGACGATCTCGTCGGCGCGGTTGAAGCCGAGCCGGCGCGCGACGATGACGGTGACGCCGAGTACGATGGCGAGCAGCAGCGCGCAGACGACGACCAACTTGACGAGATCGGCGAGGCCCAGCACGTGCCAGATGCCGTTGGCGACCGCTTCGGAAAAGGCGAGATAGACGACGAGCAGAATCGAGCCGCGATCGACGAAGCCGAGCGCGGCGCGATGGCGCGCGACAAAGGCGCCGATCCACGGGCGCAGGAAATGGCCGGCGAGGAACGGCGCCAGCAATTGCAGGATTATATCGAGCACCGCGCCGGCCGATACGCCACCTTTCAGATTCATCAGCAGCGCGACCAGCGCCGGCGTCAAAAAAATGCCGAGCAGGTTGGATAGCGAGGCGCTGCATACGGCGGCCGCGACATTGCCATGGGCGATCGAGGTGAAGGCGATCGAAGATTGCACGGTGGAGGGCAACAGGCAGAGGAACAGCAGCCCGACCAGCAGCGAATCCGGGAGCACGCCGGCAAGTGCGTAGCGCAGGCCAAGACCGAGCAGCGGAAACAGGACGAAAGTCGCGCAGAGCACGATGAGATGCAGGCGCCAATGCAACGCGCCGGCCAGCGCCGCCTCGCGCGAGAGACGGGCGCCATGCAGGAAGAACAACAGCGCGATCGCGAAAATGGTGACGTAATGCAGAATCGTCGCGCCGACGCCGACCGCCGGCAAGAGGCTGGCGATGACGACCGCTGCGACAATGGCGAGCGTAAAATTATCCGGCCTGAAGGCGGCAAGCGAACGCAGCACAAAATCCCCCATCCCCCGCCGGCTTTCTCGAGGTCGAGCGCGCCCGCGAGCCTATTGAACCATGGCCCAGTTCTCCCTGGGAACCCAAATCGCCGAATCCTCGTCGCCGAAAGGCTCGGCGTCGTTTTCAAGAATTGTCGTTCCAATCCATGCCGAGACGATCGCATCGATCGTATCCTCGGCCGGCTTCAAGGCGCTGAATCCTTTTAAGCTATCGAGGTCGAACTGGCGATCGAACTCGGCTTGCGTCCCAGCAATGACCTTGTCGAGTTGAGCGACGATGTTGCGCAATGCGCCTTTCACCAGGGAAAGGCGCTGTTCGCTCGATTTGTTCCGCCAGTAGATTCTGGTCTTGCTGACTTTGTAGCGCACGCGCTCGTCGGCCTTCATCAGGCGAAGGAGGGCAGGATGCGGATAGATTTCAGCCAAGGCCCGCCTGTGCGCCCACGGCGCCGACGTAATGAGCGCGTAGCCTCTCGCCTTGCACGCCTCATGCAGCCGGAAGCTCACTTTGCCGGGTCGCTCGGCCGAGGGCGAATGGGTCGCGCATTTCTGGGCGCCGAAACGTCTCGACACAGCAATATCCGAGGTCCGGCGGCCATCGATCGGCTTATGCGACAATGGCATGTCGACCGCGATGAGATCGGGCAGACGACCGTCCAGCGTGTTTTCGACACAGCGAAGAGCGAGGTTGGCGCCCTGCCCTTCGCTGCCGCGAAGGCCGCACGCCTGCGCAAATGTTTGAAGGTCGGGGGCGGCGGCGCGCAGCCGCCACCGTCCGTCTTCCATTTCGACCAAGGCATAGCCGCTGGCGTTGCGCTCAGTCCAGGCCGCATCAATGCCGAGCACGGCGGCCATCGCGGCTCACGCCACCTTGTAGGCCGCCCGCTCCGCCTTGACATCAGGCGGTATGGCTTCCTCGATCAGCGCGGCGAGCGCCACGTCCAGAGTCGAGGCGTGCTGCTCGTTCGAACCGAGCCGGCGTATCGAAACGGTGCGCTCGGATGCCTCCTTGCGGCCGACGACGATCAGCGCCGGAACCTTGGCGAGCGAATGTTCGCGCACCTTGTAGCTGATCTTCTCGTTGCGCAGGTCGCCCTCTATCCTGAGGCCGAGCCTGCGCGCTTTGGCGACGATCTCCAGCGCGTATTCGTCGGCTTCCTGCGTGATCGTGCAAACGACGATTTGCAGCGGCGCCAACCAGAGCGGGAAGAGCCCGGCGTAATGTTCGATCAATATGCCGGTGAAGCGCTCCAGCGAGCCGCAGATCGCGCGATGCACCATCACCGGCGTCGTCTTCTCGCTGTTCGCTGAGATATAGAACGCGCCAAATCGCTCCGGCAGATTGAAATCGACCTGGGTCGTGCCGCATTGCCAGTCGCGGCCGATGGCGTCGCGCAGGACATATTCGAACTTCGGTCCGTAAAACGCGCCTTCGCCCGGATTGAGCATGGTCGTCACCACATTGCCGTGACGCGCCTTGATCTCCTCCAGCACGCGCAGCATCACCGCCTCGGCGTGATCCCATAGAGCATCGGCGCCGACGCGTTTCTCCGGTCGGGTCGAAAGCTTCACGATTATTTTATCGAAGCCGAAATCGCCATAGACCGACAGGATCAGCTCGTTGATCTTGTGGCATTCGGCGGCGAGCTGATCTTCGGTGCAGAAAATATGGGCGTCGTCCTGGGTGAACGCGCGCACACGCATCACGCCATGCAGCGCGCCTGATGGCTCGTAGCGATGGACGAGGCCGAATTCGGCGAGGCGCAGCGGCAATTCGCGATAGGAGCGCAGGCCGTTCTTGAATATCTGCACATGGCCGGGACAATTCATCGGCTTCAGCGCATAGATGCGTTCGTCCTCGCTCTCAGCGTCGTCGCCGGCCGGGCGGGCCATGAACATGCTCTCGCGATACCATTCCCAATGGCCTGATATCTCCCACATATGCTTGTCGAGCACCTGCGGCGCATTCACTTCCTGATAATCGGCGGCGAGGCGCCGGCGCATATAGGCGATCAAGGTCTGGAACAAAGTCCAGCCCTTCGGATGCCAGAAAATAGCGCCCGGCCCTTCCTCCTGAAAATGGAACAGGTCCATCTCGCGGGCGAGCTTGCGATGGTCGCGCCGCTCGGCCTCCTCGATCTGCTTGAGATAAGCCTCCAAATCCGGCTTGCTGGCGAAGGCGGTGGCGTAGATGCGCGATAGCATCGGCTTGGTGGAATCGCCGCGCCAATAGGCGCCCGCCACCTTCATAAGCCTGAAGGCGTCGCCGATCTTGCCCGTCGAGGTCATATGCGGGCCGCGGCAGAGATCGAGCCAATCGCCCTGGGCGTAGATCTTGAGATCCTGATCGGCCGGAATCGCGTCGATCAGTTCGATCTTGAACGCCTCGCCTTTCTTCTCGAAGAAGCCCTTGGCCTGATCGCGGCTCCAGACCTGTTTGGTGAACGGCCGGTCGCGCGCGATGATCTCGCGCATGCGTTTCTCGATCGCCGGAAAATCCTCAGGCGTGAATGGAGTCGCGCGGAAGAAATCGTAATAGAAGCCGTTCTCGATGACCGGCCCGATCGTCACCTGCGTCTCCGGCCATAGCGACTGCACCGCCTCGGCCAGAACATGCGCTGCATCGTGGCGGATCAGTTCGAGAGCGCGCGCGTCCTCGCGCGTGATGAACTCGATGGTTGAATCTTGTTCGATCGGATCGGCCAGATCGCTCAAGGCGCCGTCGACGACCATCGCGACGGTGCGTTTGGCGAGCGAGGGCGAGATGGATTTGGCGATGTCGAGGCCGGAAATCCCGGCCTCAAAGGCGCGCTTGGCGCCGTCCTTGAAAGTCACGTCGATCAATGCATCCTCCTTGCTCACTCGCCGATACCAATCGACGTAAGCGGTTTGGGAAGCGGCATATAGCGGCGCAGGGCGGAGAGGGCAATAGGCGGCGGGTTCGCGACATGTGAGCAAACGAACTGAAGCAGACTCCCTCATTATTTGAGTCGACATCCAGCGAAGAGAATCCTCGAAGAGATCACTCCGCCCGAAATCGCCATCGTGCATAGCGCCAGGGCCGCAGCCAGGACGCGCCGTCCGGAAGCGCCGCGGGCGGCGGGTCATAGCCGGAGCCGCCATAGGGATGGCACCGGCAGACCCGCGCGGCGCCGATCCAGCCGCCGGCCCATAAGCCGTGCCTGGCGATCGCCTCGTCCGTGTAATCCGAGCAGCTTGGCAGATAGCGGCATTGGCGCCCGATCAGCGACGACAGCGTCAATTGGTAAAACCGGATCAGGCCATGCGCCGCGCGCCGTGGCGCGAGGACGAGCGCCCTCATGGCGCGGGCGCCGGCGCCGCGCTCGTCGCTTCGATCTGGGCGAGCGCGTCGGCGACCGCGTCGAAAGTCAGCAGCGTCGAGGCATGGCGCGGCTTGTAGTCGCGCACCGGCTCGAGCGCCGCGAAATCCGCCCATTTGCCCGACGGCGGCGGGCCATTGTCCTTCAGCATGCGGTGCATCGTCGCGCGCAATTCGATCAGCTCGGCCGGCGTCGCGCCGATCACGTGGCGCGCCATCAGCGAGGACGAGGCCTGCCCGAGCGCGCAGGCTTTCACGTCATGGGCGAAATCGGCGACGCGGCCATCCTGTAACGAAAGGTCGACGACGACCGCAGAGCCGCAGAGCCTGGAATGGGCTTTCGCGCTGGCGTCCGGCGCCGCCAGGCGGCCAAGGCGCGGGATGTCGGCGGCCAGTTCCAGGATGCGCTTGTTGTAGACGTCGTTCAGCATGGCGGAAGGGGGTCCTTGGGGGCCCGGGTGGCGCGGAAGCCTATCGCTCCTATATAGGACGGTGGAACGGCAATGAAGAGGGGCGCGGCGCGGGCATGGCCCAGAAATCGCCGACCTGTTATGAGGCGGTCCATGAATGATTTTGTGAAGCCTCCGGCCGTTGACGGCGCGGATTTGCGTGTCAAGCCGAGCCGCGAGGAGGCCGAGGCCGCAGTGCGCACCCTCATCGCCTGGGCGGGCGACGATCCGACGCGCGAGGGCCTGATCGACACGCCACGGCGGGTCGTCAAGGCCTATGACGAATTGTTCAGCGGCTACCGCGAGGATCCTGGCATCGCTTTGGCCAAGGTTTTCTCGCAGGTCGACGGCTATGCAGACATGGTCGTCGTTCGCGACATCCCGTTCTTTTCACATTGCGAGCACCATATGGTGCCCTTCTTCGGCAAGGCGCATATCGGCTATTATCCGAGCCATGGCGTCGTCGGCCTTTCGAAGCTCGCCCGCATCGTCGACACATTCGCGCGCCGGCTGCAGACGCAGGAAGCAATGTCGGCGCAGATCGTCGAGGCGGTCGACGATGCGCTGCATACGCGCGGCGTCGCGGTGATGATCGAGGCCGAACATATGTGCATGTCGATGCGCGGCGTGAAGAAGCACGGCGTCTCCACGGCGACGACGCAATTCTCCGGGGTCTTTCGCAAGGATGCCAATGAGCAGGTCCGTTTCCTCACGCTTTTGCGCGCGGCCCGATAGACGACCATGAGCGCGGACAACAAAGCCCTGGAGGAAGGCGCGGTTTTCACCCCGCGCTTTTCAAGCGACGGGCTGATCGCCTGCATCACCGTCGACGCATCATCGGGCGAGGTCTTGATGCTCGCCCATATGAACAGGGAAGCGTTGGACAAGACGCTGGCGAGCGGGATCATGCATTATTGGTCACGCTCTCGCGCGGCTCTATGGCGCAAGGGCGACACATCAGGCCAGGTGCAGAGCCTCGTCGAATTGCGCGTCGATTGCGATCAGGACGCTTTGCTCGCCCGGGTCAATGTCGGCGGCGACGGCGGGGCTTGCCATACCGGCCGACGTTCGTGCTTTTATCGCAGGGTCGAGGACGCAGACGCCGGTCAGCGTCTCACGCCGGCGGTCTGAATTTCGCGGCCGGCCCGATTTTGGCCGTTTTAGAGAGGCTTAACCCTCTTTCGAGTTTGGAGTTACCGTTAACGGGCTGGCCATTTCACCCGTTTAGTCTGGCAATAATCGCGCGAGTCTAGGCGCGAACAAAGTGAGCTGCGTCGGGCATCCAATGTTTGGCTATCCCACACGTAAGGCCGCGGGAGATTCGATCGGGGGCGGTTCGAGACGCCGCCGTCCGTCGATCGGAATCGTGCTTGGCGCGGGCGCCGCGCGCGGCTGGTCGCATATTGGCGCGCTGCACGAACTGATCGCGATGGGCGTCGTCCCCAATATTGTGGTGGGCGCCTCGGCTGGCGCGGTGGTCGGCGGGTGCTTCGCTGCGGGGCGCATGGAGCAGCTCGAGGCTTTCACGCTCGGCCTCACCAAGCGCCGCGTCTTTGGATTGATGGACGTCTCGTTCAGCGGCGGCGGCCTGATCGGCGGCAATAAGCTGCGCGCGCGGCTCGAAGAATCGCTCGGCGGCATCAATATCGAGGACCTGCCCATCCGCTTTGCCTCGGTTGCGACCGAGGTCGGCACGGGTCATGAAATCTGGCTGAAGAACGGACCGCTGATCGATGCGATCTGCGCTTCGTACGCGCTGCCCGGCATATTCGCGCCGGTGCGTTGGGGCGGGCGCTGGCTGATGGACGGCGCCCTCGTCAATCCGGTGCCGATCAATGTCGCCAGGGCGCTCGGCGCCGACAAAGTCATCGCCATCAACATCTCCTCCGATGTGTTGACGCGCGGCACGGCGATCCAGGATCCCCTTTATTTCGCCGAGAAAAAGGAACCGGACGAAGCGAGGGCTGAATCGGACGCCGAGAAAAGAGGCGGCATTATCCAGAGCCTGAGCCGCGGCGCTGGGCTGTTCCGCCGTCCCTTCGCCAATGGCGCCGATGGCGTGCCCAGCATCGCCTCGGTAATGGCGGACGCCTTCAACATTACGCAGGACCGGATCATGCGCTCGCGCCTCGCCGGCGATCCGCCCGACGTCCTCATCACCGCGCGGATGAACAAGATCGGCCTGTTCGAGTTTCATCGCGCCGAGGAGCTGATCGCGCTCGGCCGCGAAGCGGCGCGCAGAGCGATCGACGATATCCGCGAACATATCGACCTCGAGCCGCCGGCGCAGGCTCTGCCCGCCCCGCCCTCGGCCGCCGAGGCGCGCTGAACGAACAGCGCGCCGCTCCTTCCTCGTCCTGTCTAATGCGCGAGAATCGCCAGGAGCAGCAATGCGACGATATTGGTGATTTTGATCGCCGGATTGACCGCCGGGCCGGCGGTGTCCTTGTAAGGGTCGCCGACCGTATCGCCAGTGACGGAGGCCTTATGGGCGTCCGAACCCTTGAGGTGCTTGACGCCGTCCTTGTCGACGAAGCCATCTTCGAAACTCTTCTTGGCGTTGTCCCAGGCGCCGCCGCCCGAGGTCATCGAGATCGCGACAAACAGGCCGTTGACAATGACGCCGAGCAGCGAAGCGCCGAGCGCGGCGAAGGCGGAAGCCTTGGAGCCCGAGATCAGCAGCACGCCGAAATAGACGACGAACGGCGCCAGAACCGGCAGCAGCGAGGGGACGATCATTTCGCGGATCGCCGCTTTGGTCAGCAAATCCACGGCACGGGCGTAATCGGGGCGGTCCGTGCCCTGCATGATGCCCGGCTTTTCCTTGAACTGGCGACGCACCTCCTCGACCACCGAACCGGCGGCGCGTCCCACCGCGGTCATCGCAATGCCGCCGAAGAGATAGGGGATCAAGCCGCCGAAGATCAGGCCGGCGACCACATAAGGATTGGAGAGCGCGAAATCGATCACGCCGACGTCCTTGAAATAGGGCACGCCGGTATCGACGAAATGCTTGATATCGTTGGTATAGGCGGCGAACAGAACCAGCGCGCCAAGGCCCGCCGAGCCGATCGCATAGCCCTTGGTGATCGCCTTGGTGGTATTGCCGACCGCATCGAGCGCGTCGGTGGATTGCCGGACCTCCTTGGGCAGGCCGGCCATTTCGGCGATGCCGCCCGCATTGTCGGTGACCGGGCCGAAAGCGTCGAGCGCGACGATCATGCCGGCGAGACCGAGCATCGTCGTCACCGCGATCGCCGTGCCGTAGAGGCCGCCGAGCTGGTAGGTCGCGATAATGCCGGCGACGATCACGATCGCCGGCAGCGCCGTCGATTCCAGCGAAACCGCCAGGCCCTGGATGACATTGGTGCCATGGCCGGTGACAGAGGCTTGCGCGATCGAAACGACGGGGCGCTTGCCGGTGCCTGTGTAATATTCGGTGATCACGACGATCAGTCCGGTGATGATGAGGCCGACAATGCCGCAGACGAACAGGTTCGTCCCGGTGATCGACTTGCCGGCGACGACGCCTATCTCGCCCCAGCCGACATATTGCGTCGCCAGCGCGAGGCCGCCGATCGACAGCACGCCGGTGACGATCAGGCCCTTATACAGCGCGCCCATGATCGAATTGTTGGCGCCGAGCTTGACGAAAAACGTGCCGATGATCGAGGTGACGATACAGGCGCCGCAGATCGCCAGGGGATAGATCATCGCGGGGAGCAGCGAAGCCGTGCCGGCGAAGAAGATCGAGGCGAGGACCATGGTGGCCACCACCGTCACCGCATAAGTCTCGAACAGGTCGGCGGCCATGCCGGCGCAATCGCCGACATTGTCGCCGACATTGTCGGCGATGGTGGCGGGGTTGCGCGGATCATCCTCGGGAATGCCGGCCTCGACCTTGCCGACAAGATCGGCGCCGACATCGGCGCCCTTGGTGAAAATGCCGCCGCCGAGACGCGCGAAGATCGAAATCAGCGAGGCGCCGAAGCCGAGCGCCACCAGCGAGTCGATAACGACGCGATCGGACGGCGCATGGCCGAGAGGCCCGGTCAGCAGCCAGAAATAGCCGGCGACGCCCAGCAGCGCGAGGCCCGCCACCAGCATGCCGGTGATCGCGCCCGCCTTGAAGGCGATGTCGAGGCCGCCGGCGAGCGATTGGGTGGCCGCCTGCGCCGTGCGCACATTGGCGCGCACCGAAACGTTCATGCCGATGAAGCCTGCCGCGCCCGACAGAATAGCGCCGATGAGGAAGCCGATCGCGACATCCCAGGACAGAAGCAGTCCGAGCGCGATGAAAACGACCAAGCCGACCCCGGCGATCGTGTAATATTGGCGTTTGAGATAGGCTTGCGCGCCCTCAGCGACCGCGCCTGATATATCCTGCATTTTTTGCGAGCCGGCGTCCGCCGCCAGCAATTGGCTGACCGTCACGCCCCCGTAAACGAGCGACAGCACGCCACTCAGCAAAATGAGCCCAATAATCATTTCAGTTCCGTCCCCTTGAGCCCGATCGGCGCGCCACGACACTGGACGAGCCGTTTCAGCGGCTTTCGCCAACATTCCGGCGCCCTCTTGCCAGAAACGAAGAAGTCCCGCAACGCGCCGGGCCGAAATTGTCACAAATTGCGACCAAAGGCCGCCTGAATACTTGCGGGAACGCTCGATTAGGGCTGTTTTCCAAGACAGAATGTCGATTGTCGCCATGGCGCGGCCAAAATCCGTCGCCGCTGTCCCTGTGAGGGCCCGCCGAGTCGCGCCGTCAGTCGATTGACAATGCTCGAGATCGCTCGCTATCTTGGCGCGTGCGTTGCGAGGTCAGGGAAGCCGGTGAAATTCCGGCGCGGTCGCGCCACTGTAATCGGCCCACGCGTTTTTGCGCGCCGGGCTGAGAGTCAGACCCCCCTCGTGATTGGGCACATCTCGAACGGGACGCGAAAATCCCAGGAGTTCTCGGTGACAAGCACCACATTTCCGCCAATCGCCCGGCCGATCGCGATTCCGATTCGCGAAGCGCTTCCCTGGGTGGTATTCGCCGGCCTTATTCTCATGCTTGCGGTCTATTTCGTCGGCGCCGAGGAAGGCGCGACCTCACTGGTCAAGGGCATGTATGTGCATGAATTCGTGCATGACGGACGCCACCTTCTCGGCTTTCCCTGCCATTGAGCCGATCGGCCAGCGCCGAATCGGTTTCAAGCGAAACATCCGTGGGTCCTGGGATTGAGTTCGCCGTGCGACCAGCCCTAATCCGCCGCCGCTAAAGGGAACGCATTATGGTCGGAGCCCTGCTCATCCGCGGGATGGTGGTTGGCGTCATCGCGGGAATTCTCAGCTTTGCTTTTTTAAAATTCGTCGGCGAGCCGGCGGTTGACCGCGCGATCGCCTTCGAAACGCAGATGGACGAAGCCAAGGACAAGGCCAAAGCCGACGAAGCAAGGGCCAAAGGCATGCCCATGCCGAAAGAAGACCCGGAACCTGAACTGGTGAGTCGTCCGGTCCAGGCCGGCATCGGCCTGTTCACCGGGGTCACGATCTATAATACGGCGTTTGGCGGCCTCTTCGCTTTGGCCTTCGCCCTCGCCTATCGTCGCATGGGCGATTTTGGGCCGAGGACGACCGCCGCCTTGCTGGCTGTTTCGGGCATTGTCGCGGTCTATATCGCGCCCAATCTGAAATATCCGGCCAATCCGCCCTCGGTCGGCGATCCCGATACGATCAGCATGCGCACCGGCCTTTATTTCGCGATGATCGCCCTGTCGCTCGCCGCCATGATCGCGGCGTGGATGTTGCGCAATCGTCTGCTCGCGCGCTTTGGCGAATGGAATGCGGCGCTCATCGCCGGCGCCGCCTATCTCATCGTCGTCGTTCTCGTTGCTTTCGCACTGCCCGGCGTCAATGAAGTGCCAGAAGGATTCCCCGCCACCGTACTCTGGCAATTCAGAATCGCTTCGCTCGGTGCGCAGACGATCATGTGGACGACGATCGGGCTGGCGTTCGGCGCGTGGACAGAGCGCGCCGCAGCGGATCAGAGCCGCTTGCGGTTCAAAGCGGCGGCGCTCTAAGCCAAGCCGTCGGTAAGACAGGTCAGCGAAGCGGAGCCGTTGGCGCCTTCGCTTGGTCCGACCGCGGAGAGGTCGAGGCGAAGATGCGCGAATCCTTGCGCTTCATCACGCGCGGCATGAAAGCGGCGCGCCGCCGGCGCGGCGTCCTCTTGTCGCTCGCTTGCGCGCTGCTGTTCATGGCGCCGACGCCGCGTGCATCCGCGCACCGCGAGGGATCGGTTCAGACGAGCGCCAAAGACGGAATCTCCATTCCTGGACTTTCGCATGGGCAGATGGCCGTCATCGCGAACAATCGGGCGGCGATCCTCGATCTTGCCGAGCGCCAGACACCGACCGACCCTGAGATGCGGCGGCTGGAATCCTTCGTCAATCTCCAATATTTTGCCTGTCTGTGGGGTCTCGCGCCTGGCGCCCTCGATGACGAGAACAGCCCCTTCAACGAATGCGCCCATTCTTATCTCGCGGCGACGCGTGCGCTGTTGATGCACATGCGGACGATGCAGGGCGACCACACGGCCGTTCGTGCCCTTGTGGCAAAAATAGAGCTTGAAATGTTGCGCGAGGACGCCTCGCTGGTCTTGTGCCGGTACAGCGACGAGCCGTTCAACACGGCTGAGGTGATCGCGCCGCATTGGCGCGACATTCCATTTCATCCCCCGAGCCTGATGACCTTCGCCGGTCTTGGACTGGCGATGCTCGGCTGCGGATGGATGGCGGCCCGGCGCAAGCCGCGGCCTGGCTGAGCGCAATGCCCGAAACAACCCGCTTGCGATTGGTTTGCCACGCCGCGACGGCGGCAGTGCGGACATCGGCGTTTCCGGCCGACGAACCGATCGACGCGAAGGCGCGGCAAAAGCTGGCCCCGCCGCCATTTCGCCTTGGCCGCGCGGATCGTTGTTGGACGAGCCCGGCATTGCGCGCCCGTCAGACAGCCGATGGCCTCGCGCTCGACGCGGCCGTTGAGCCGATGTTGCGCGATTGCGATTACGGTCGATGGGCGGGACGCTCATTTGATGAGGTGCGCGCGGAAGAACCGGACGCCATCGCCGAATGGTTGCGCGATCCGGCTTGCGCGCCGCATGGCGGCGAATCGATCCTCACATTGATCGAACGGGCCGCGGCCTGGCTCGACAGGGAGAGCAGGACGCCGGGGCGGATCCTCGCCATCACGCACGCCTCCTTCATCAGGGCGGCTGTCGTCCACGCGATCGAAGCGCCGCCACGTTCGTTCTGGCGGATCGACATCGCGCCTTTGTCGCTCGTTCGCCTGAGCGGCGCGCATGGCCGTTGGAGCCTCGCGTCGATCGCGCGGGCGGAGGCGGACGACAGAGATGGCGACGCCGAATCTTGAGCCGACGGAAATCGCGCGCGACTTGAGATCATGCCGCCCGGCGGCCTCGTTGGAAAAATCAGAATTTCGGTTCCGGCAACCCGTTCGTTCGGCACGCCGCGATCAGCGTATTGGCCATCAGCATCGCGATCGTCATCGGCCCGACGCCGCCGGGCACCGGCGTGATCGCACCGGCGCGCGCGGCCGCTTCCGCATAGGCGACATCGCCGACCAGGCGAGTCTTTGGCTTGCCCGCCGCGTCAAGCCCCTCTCCGGCGATGCGATTGACTCCGACATCGATGACGATGGCGCCCGGCGCGATCCAATCGCTGCGCACCATTTCGGGCTGGCCGACCGCGGCGACGAGAATGTCGGCGCGCCGCGCGACAGCGGCGAGATCGCGGGTGCGCGAGTGGGCGATCGTCACCGTGCAATTTTGCGCGAGCAGCAATTGCGCCATCGGCTTGCCGACGATGTTGGAGCGCCCGATGATCACCGCCTCTTTGCCGGCAAGCTTCTCGCCGAGCGCCGCGCAGGCCTGCTCGATCAGGATCATCGCGCCTGACGGCGTGCAGGGAAGCAGCGCCCGCTTCATCTCGCCGATCGACGCCAGTCCGACATTGATCGGGTGGAAGCCGTCGACATCCTTGTGCGGCGCGATCGCCTCAAGAACGCCAGCCGAATTGATTGCCTTGGGCAATGGCAATTGCACGAGAATCCCATGCACGGCGGGATCCGCGTTGAGGCGCGCGACAAGCGCGAGAAGTTCGGCCTCCGAGGTTTGGCGGGGAAGATCATGCTGGACGGAATGAAAGCCGCATTCGGCGGCCGCGCGGCCCTTGGCGCGCACATAGACTTCGCTGGCCGGATCGTCGCCGACCAGGACCACCGCCAGCCCGGGCTTGATTCCGCGAGAGGTCAACGCGCGCGCTTCCTCGCCGACGCGGGCGATGACTGATTTCGAGACCGCCTTGCCGTCGATGACGAGCGCGCCCTTTGACGATGCCGCCATGCCGGGCGCCGAAGCAGAATTCATGAGCTTTGCCCTTAAGCCGGGATGAACGAATAGGTCGCGCTATGACGGGCGATCTCGCCGCTGGCGAGTTCGCGCATCCCCGGCTTTTCCTTGAGCTCGCCGATGAACCCTTCCGGATCGCTGTAGCCGGTCCAGGCTTCGAGACAGAGGAATGGCGCCCCGGGGCGCATCCACAGCGCGAAATGCGGGAAGCCGCCTAGCGCCAGCTCGATCGCCGCGCCGCTCGGTTCGACAAAGCGCAGCCAGCGGCTCGCCGGATCGATGAAGCACAGCGCGTCCAGTGCGAAGAGTTCGTCGGTCAGCTTCAGCGTCAACCCATCGATCTTTATTAGCCGTGTCCGCGTCGACACCATGCCGCCTGGCGCGATGACCGGAATCTCCGGCCGCTCGGGCTTTTCGAACTGGATTTCGCAGCCCTCGCGCGGTCCGTCGGCGAAAGGCCAACGGAAGCCGGGATGCAGGCCGCAGGCATAGGGCATCGGCGGCGCGCCCTTGTTTTCCACCTCGATGGCGATTTCCAGCGCGCTTTCGCCAAGCCGATAATCGATGGTCAACCGAAACGCGAAGGGATAGACGGCGCGCGTTTCGGCATTGTCGTTCAGCGTCAGGCGTACGGCGCTGTCAGACTGCGTTTCGACGGCGAATGTCTCGGCGGCGGCGAAGCCGTGCAGTCCCAAAGCATATTGGCGCCCGTCGACCCGCGCGCCATCGCGGGTCCAGCCCACGACCGGGAACAGGATCGGGCTGATCTGGTTCCAGAAAGCGGGATCGCTCGGCCAGAGGAGCTCGCGCCCATCGATGCGCCAGGCTCGCGCCTCGGCGCCCGCGAGAGCAATTTCGGCGCTTGCCCCGCCATGGGCGAGCCTGATGACATCAATATCGGTCAAAGCGTCAATCCCTTGATATCGGCGGCCGCGATCAAAGCCGTTTTTACCCCCGCCGCGCAAGCGATCAAGGCATTGCCCTTGCGCAATCCGTCTCCAGCGAGAAAGTCGCTGACATAGCCGCCGGCCTCAGCGACGAGCAGATTGCCGGCCAGACAATCCCACGAATTGATGTGGTTCTCGACATAGCCGTCGCGCCGCCCAGCGGCGACATAGGCGAGGCCAAGGGCGCCCGAACCGGCGCGAATGGCGCCAGCGCCGGTCGCGACGATGCGCCCGAGCAGGGCGAGGAAGGCCGCCGATCCCGCACGCATATTCCAGCCGACCTCGATCGTCGCCTTGGCGAGTTCGCTCGTTGCGGCTGTTTTCATGGAAACGCCATTGAGCCAGGCGCCGGCCCCTCGTCGCGCGCAAAAAAGCTCGTCGAGCATCGGATCGTAGATGATGCCCACTTCGACGGCCCCGCCAAGGACGCAGCCGATCGAGACGCAGTAATGCGGCGTGCCGCGCGCAAAATTGGAAGTGCCGTCGATCGGATCGACCACCCAGACCGGCGCCCCCGGCGCGCCGGCAAGACCGTCGCCTTCCTCGCCGATGAAACCGTCTTCGGGAAATATCCCGGTCACGCGCGATTGAATCAGCCGTTCAACTTCGCCATCGACCTCGGTGATGAAATCCTGCGGCCCCTTGAAGCCGACCGTAAAGGAGCTTCGGTCGAGGAAGCGGCGCCGCGCGAGCGCGCCCGCTTCGCGGGCGATCGCGGCGGCGGCGAGGAAACGGTTCTGCAGCGCGGACGCGTTGACGGTCAAATCGTTCTCCTTGGCCGGCAAAGCGGCTATTTTAAAAATGACTGAAGGCGCCACGTTCGAACGCGACAGCGGCGCCGTCGCGGCCGAGGAACAGCGGCGGCGCCGCGCCAGCAACCGCGCGTCCAACCCGCGTCACCGCGACGCCCGCCTTGGCCGCCCCCGTCTCGAACGCGGCGGCCTTTTGCGGCGCAACCGAAGCGAGGATTTCATAATCGTCGCCGCCGGTCACGGCAATCTCAAATAAGGCCGGATCAAGCGCGATGGCCGCGGCGGCGGCGGCGGACAGCGGCATTTTCGCCAGTTCGACCTCGGCGGAAACGCCGCTGACGCGCAGCATTTTTGAGAGATCGCCGATGAAGCCGTCGGAAACATCCATGCCGCCGCTGGCGAACTCCGTGAGCGCGGGCGCCAATTTCTGGCGCGGCTGGGGCAGCAAATAGCGATCGAGCAGAAAATCGCGATGCGCGGCGTCAAGCGTTGGGCCAGCGCCGCGGCGCAGCATCAGGCCGATCGCCGAATCGCCGATCGTGCCGCTGACATAGAGCATGTCGCCCGGCCTGACGCCGGACCGCTGCACCATGCTCCCGCTCTGGACCCGGCCAAGCGCGGTGATCGAGACCATCAGCGGCCCCGGCGTTTTGACGGTGTCGCCGCCAAATAGCGGGCAGGAATAGGCCGCGCCATCCTCGCCAAGTCCCCGCGCAAACGCGGCGAGCCAGTCGGCGGTCCAATCATCAGGCAAAGCAAGCGCAAGCAAAAAGCCGAGGGGTTCGGCGCCTTTGGCGGCAAGATCAGAGAGATTGACGCGCAGAGCCTTGCGGGCGATCGCGGCTGGCGGATCGTCGGCGTAGAAATGCACGCCGGCGACCAGCGCATCCTTGGTGAGAACAATGTCCGCGCCCGCCGGCGGCGTCAGCAGCGCAGCGTCATCGCGCAGGCCAAGGCCTTGGGGCGCCGCGATCGGCGCGAAAAAACGGGCGATGAGATCGTCCTCGCTGGGGCGACTGATCATAGTGTTCGCGTCCTGTCCATCGCGGCTCATGGCCGGTTTGAACTCAATTCTTGACATAGACCCAGGCTTCGACGCCCGATTTCAATCGAACGAGGATGCGCTTGTAGTCGGAAACCTCATAGGCGTCGGCGCCGATGAGTTCGGCCTCGGTAATCGCATAAACCATGCCCGGAACCTCATCGGACGGATTGTCGCTCGCCGCGACGATCGGGTGAAATTTCTTGCCGCTTTTCCTCAACGCCTCCGGATCGGTGATTTCGATCATCGATTGTTTAAAGCCCGGCAGCGCATCGTCGGCTCCCTTCAGCAGGCGGCCGAACGAGGCGATCTGGACGCCTTCCTGTTGCAGCGTGCCGTAGGAAAATAAATAGACCTTCGCCTCGTCGTCCTTCATTGCCGGTACCCGCCGCTCGACCCCATCGCTTCGGCCGCTTATTGCATATCCGCGACCTTGTCCCTAAACCTCGCGCCCAATCTGGCCAGGGAGCCGCAATTTTGACCGACGCCTTTCACCCGCGATCCGATTTTCTGGCGACGCTCCAGCAGCGCGGCTTCATTCATCAATGTTCCGATCTCGCCGGGCTGGATGAAAAAGCGCATTCGGGTTCGCTGGTCGCCTATATCGGTTTCGACTGCACCGCGCCTTCGCTTCATGTCGGCTCGCTGGTGCAGATCATGTTGCTGCACTGGCTGCAAAAGGGCGGCGGCAAGCCGGTCGCGCTGATGGGCGGCGGCACGACGATGGTCGGCGACCCCTCCGGCAAGGACGAAAGCCGCAAATTGCTGACGGTCGAGCAGATTGAAGCCAACAAGGCAGGAATTCGCAAGGTCTTCTCGCGCTTTATGACCTTCGGCGAAAATAAGACCGACGCCGTGATGCCGGACAATGCGGAATGGCTCGCCAAACTCAATTACATCGATTTCCTGCGCGACGTCGGACGCCATTTCTCAGTCAACCGCATGCTGGCGATGGATTCGGTGAAGCTGCGGCTGTCGCGCGACCAGGAGCTTTCGTTCCTCGAGTTCAACTACATGTGCCTGCAGGCCTATGATTTCGTCGAACTTTATCGGCGCTATGGCTGCGCGCTGCAAATGGGCGGCTCGGACCAATGGGGCAATATCATCACCGGTCTCGATCTTGGCCGGCGCCTTGGAACCGAGCAGCTCTACGCGCTGACTTCGCCGCTGATCACGACTGGCTCGGGCGCCAAAATGGGCAAGACGGCGGCGGGCGCGGTCTGGCTCGACGCGGCTTTGCTGTCGCCCTACGATTATTGGCAATTCTGGCGCAACACGGAAGACGGCGACGTTGGTCGCTTCCTGCGCCTGTTCACGCTGCTGCCGCTTGGCGAAATCAGCCGGCTGGAGGCGCTCGGCGGGGCGGAGATCAACGAAGCCAAGAAGATTCTCGCCAGCGAAGCGACCGGCCTGCTGCATGGCGCGGAAGCAGCGACAAGCGCCGCCGAAACCGCCCGCCGCACCTTTGAGGAAGGCGCGCTGGCCGAGAGCCTGCCGACGATCGATGTCGCGCGCGCGGAATTCGACGCCGGCCTCGGCGCGCTCGCCGCTTTCGTGCGTGCTGGCCTTGTCGCCTCGACTGGCGAAGCGCGGCGGCAGGTTCGCGGCGGCGGCCTGCGGATCAATGACGAGGTGGTCACTGACGAGCGCGCGATCATCGGGCATGACGCGCTTGGCGCGGCGGGCGTCGTCAAGCTTTCGTTCGGCCGCAAGAAGCACGTGCTGCTGCGGCCCAATTGAGCGATCGTTTGCTGTCGCGCGAAAGTTCTACCGCACCCTCGGCGTCGGGTCTGCCTGCGGGGCGTCGCCTTCCGGCAGGTTCGGCGTCGTGCCGTCGATCGCGCCGAACACTTTGCGCAGGAATCCCGGCGTCATGGCGGAAAATGGATTGATGGTGAGGACGGGCGCGCTGGTCGCCCCGGTCAGACGGTAATTGACGCCGAACATCCCCTCGTTGGTCCCCCCGCCCAGCAGCAGGCCGACAAAGGGAATATGGGTGACGAGATTGTTGACCTGGTAGGCGGGAACGAACGTCCCGTTCAGATCGATGCGATCATGGGCGTAATCGATGTAGCCCTCGGTGGTCAGGCCCATTTGAAGGTCATAGATGACCGCCTCGCGCAAATCGACGCGACCGGCGCTTTTGCTGAATTTCGCTGTCATTTTCTGGAACGGTACAGCGTCCGGATCGATGTGCGGGACCGGGTTCGCCGACACCCCGTTTTGCAGGCCGCCGCTCAGCGCCGGGGCCTCGCCGGCCACCACAAGCTGGCGCAGCGCCGGCTCGTTGCGAAGCACGAAATCCCTGACGACCGCTTCGCCCTCCTGGCGCCCGCCGACATTGCGCGTGACGAGGTTGAGCGTGCCGCCCTCGAGATGCGAATAGAGATTGAAGAAGCGCACCAATCCCCCGGCGTCGGTCGTCTCCAGCCGGAGCACGCCGTTCTCGTCGCGCCGCAGGCTCACCACCGCCGAACCGATTTTCGCGTCGGCCCTCGCCTGGGCGAGTTCGCCGCCCCGGCGTGAAAGGCCGATGTCCACCTGGCCAAGCGTCACCTTATTGGCGCCGATCGCGCTGTTGACCTTCAGATCGAGATCGAAATCCTTGGCCGCCGGCTCGCTCGAGACCTGGTCCAGCGCCGCCTTGACGATTGGCCTTGAGTCGAGGACCGTGCCGCGCACGACAATCTTCATGACGCCGTCGGCGGCGCTGACATCCGCCCTCAAGTCATCGCCGCCCGAAAAACGGAGCTGGCTCAGCTTGGCCGAGGTAAAGGCCCCATCGCCGGACAATTGCGCGGCGCCTTTGATCGAGACGGCGCCAATATCGATGGACAGATTGCTGACATTCGTCCCTTCGGAATCGGATTTGACGCTGAACGTCGCCTTGCCGGGTTTGCCCGCCGGCTTGACGATGCCTGGCGCGGGATTGTCGATGTTGACCTTCGAGAGATCGACTTCGACGTCGGCGCCTTTCTGCGACAGCGGCGCCTTGACCTTAAACGCCATCGGACCGGTCACCGACGGACCGAGGTTGAACCCGCGCTTGGCCCGCGCCGCATCGTCAAGCGCAAAGTTCAGAACTACGGAGCCGTCGTCGGACGGACCTTTGTCGATCTCGACATTCGCCGGAACGCCGAACAATTTGCCGTCGCCGGCGATTTTCATTGTGCCGGCGTCACTGCTTATGTTCAGCGCGCCTTGTTCGAAATGTTCATTGCCCAAGAACTTGTCGACCTGAAAGTTCGACAGCGTGGCGGCGGCGTGGAGGACCGCATCCTCGGGGCGGGCGGTCTTGCCGAGTTTGAGGTCAAGGGCGAGATCGCCGTCAAACTGCCCTTTCACCGATGCCGGGTCGATCGGCAAACCGACAAAAGGCTTGAGGGCGTCGCGCGAAACGAGATCGGCCAGCGCATCGGCTGGCCCCTGCAGATGGGCGCTCGCTCGCGCGGGATTCAGCGGCTTGGGCGTCGTATCAGGAACCGTGAAAACAATATTGCTCGCTAGAATTCGCCGGCTTGGCGACACGTCCATGTAGCCGTGGCTGCCGCTCATCGCGAAGTCGTGACCGGTCATGACCCCGCCGCCTTCGAGCCCTGAAACGATGGGCACGCCGGGGAGCAATTGCAGCGAAATATCCTTGGCGGAGAATTCGCCATGAACGCTGTCGGCCGGAACCGCCTGTTTGCGCAAGGCCGTCGAGAACGTCGGCGCATCCCAATCGATCGAAAGGGCCGCCGAGGCAAGCTCGCCCCCACGCAGATTCTGGATGCACCAGTTGCGCACGTCGGCGGCGATGAAACTTGGCCACAGGCGCGCAATATTGAGCGCCGCGGTATGCGCCATTTCGAGTTTCAGCTTCAGCGTCGGCCCCGCGTCCGTCAATGCGATTTCGCTTTTCAGGGAGCCGTTCGCGCCGGGACCGGCGATTGAAAAATTATCGACGACGAGGCGGCGTTCGTCAGTGAGGTAGCGCGCATGAAAAAGCGCCTGATCCAAACGGACAGGCTGTTCGCCCGGCCGCTCGCCCGCCAGCACCGTGTCGCTCGAACTCATATCCGCGACCCAGTCCGGATTGGCGGCCGACGGCGGCGTGACCGAACCGTCAAAGAACACATGCGTCTGGTCGGCAAAAAGCTGTATATTTTCAACGAGAAAGCGTTGGGTCGCGGCGTCCCAGCTCCAGCCGCCGGTGATCTCGTCGACCAGAAACGGCTCATGATCGGGATCGTCCAGCTTGAAATAGCCCGCGCCCAGACCGAAGCGGCCGCGCATCGCCGCCAGACTCTTGTCGGCAGCCAATTGGAGATCGAGCTTGGCCGAAATCGGCATTGTCGCCTCGAAGGGCGCCTTGCGTCCCGTCGCCAACATCAGATCGTCGAGATCGAGGTCTTTCGCCTCAATGTCGAGCGAGCGTAATCCTTCGCCTTGCGCACTGACGGCGACCGACCAGCGGCCGGCCGGACCAAGCGCCGACAAAGTGAGCGCGGCGGACGCCGCCGATTTGTCGAAGGCAAGATCAAGGTCTTCAAAAACCACCTTCTGATGGGTGGCGCCGTTCTCGACTTCGAGGCGGCCATGCGCAACGCCGAGCCTGTCGAGCGCCTGATCCTGGCCGGTGACGGCCTCGATCAAATTCCAGACCAATGGCCCCAGTTGGGCGGCGAAGGCAGGTGGCGCGCCCTGTTTCAGGCTTACGGCCGGCGCGCCTTTCGTCGGCTTGGGCGCCGGCAAATCGAAGGCGATCGCGTCGGGCTCCTTGGCGCCCTCGACAGATACGGAGCCGTCGGGCTGCACCGTCAACCGCAAATCAAGCCCGACCAGCTCTAACCGCTTGGCTTTCACATCAAGCGTCGCCAGCGCCGGCAAATCGAGCGAAATATCGCCCTTGGGCGCGGCAAGCAGCGTCCGGCCCGCCCGATCCTTGATCGCGACGCCCTGAAAGCTGACGGCGACGCCATTGTCGCCGCGCTCCAGGGCGGTCGGGCCGAGCACGAAGGAATAGCGATGGCCGAACCGCTCCTCGAGGCTTCGCGCAATGCGCGGCGTCAGCGAGTCCAGGCCGATCGGGCCTGCGGCGAGGCGCAGAGCGAGGACGCCGAAGGCCAGCAGAGTCAGCGCCAGCAGGCCGCCCGACACGCCCATCAGGCCCCAGCCGAGCCGGCCGATTCGAAAGACCCGCCACCTGGGGCGCAGGCGAGGACCCTCGTAATCGGCGAGCATGGTTTTCAGCGCCAGCCGGGCTTTTGCTTTTGTTGTGCTGTCGAAGCGGTGAGCCAATCCGGTGACGTCCCCTATCTCTGCGGGTTCAACTCAAACCATCGCGACATGACCGGTTCCTCGAACCGCGGCTCGTTTCGCGCGACATCCAGAATCCGGAGATTGGCATGAGAGGTCTTGGTTGCGAAGGCATTTTCAGTCAATGATGGCGTTGCGAGCATTCGACGCTTGCCTGCGCAATAGGGTGAAACGAGGGCAATATGACGGCGCAGCCGCAAGCGGGCGACCAGGCCCCCGATTTCTCCCTCCCGATCGGCGCGGCCGGCCCTCTTCGCCTCGGCGCCCTGAAGGGGAGCAAGGTCGTCCTATATTTCTACCCAACCGACGACACCGAGACCTGCACCGCCGAGGCGATCGCCTTCAACGGCCTGCGCGCCGAGTTCGCCCGGGCGCACACCGAGATCGTCGGCATATCTCCCGATTCTCTCGCCAGCCATGACAAATTCAAACGCAAGCACAAGCTCGCGCTGACGCTGGCCTCGGACGAGACAAAAGCGATCATCGAAGCCTATGGGGTCTGGCGGGAAAAGAGCTTGTTCGGCCGCAAATATATGGGCGTCGAACGCACCACCGTGCTGATCGACCAGCAGGGTCGAATCGCGCGCGTCTGGCGCAAGGTCAGGATTCGCGGCCATGCCGAGGAAGTCCTCGAAGCGGCCCGGGCGCTCTGAGCGAGCCTTTGCGCAACCTCGGACAGCTCGGCCCGTTTGCGATCGGTTAACCCTAATAAGGTGTAATCGCCGGCATCGACTTCCCCGTGGGCGGGGGCCGGAGCTTTGTTCAATGGCGGGCCGAGACGCGTATCCAGGGCCAAAACTGCCGACATCGCACTATTTCTTCTCCCTGGCGCGCGGCGAAAATATGCGCACTTTCGCACTGCGGCCGAGCCTCGTCTGGTGCATCCTTTCGCTCGGGCCGATCCTGGCGGCATGGAGCCTTGGCGCCTCGCTTTTCATCGTCTTTCACGACGATATGCTTGGCGCGATCGTCGCGCGCGAAGCCGATATGCAATATTCCTATGAAGATCGCCTGGCCGAAGCGCATGCCCAGCTCGATCGCGTGACCAGCCGGCAATTGCTCGACCAGAACTCGTTCGAAGGCAAGGTCCACGAATTATTGTCGCGCCAGGCCCAGCTCGAACAGCGCACTTCGATCGTCGCCTCGATGGCGGGGCAGGCCGGCCTCGGCGGCGAAACCTACGCTTCGCTCGCCGAGCACACCCGCCTCAAGCAGGCCAGCGTCAATCCGAAAGCGCCGACGACGGCGTTGATGGCGATTGGCGCCGGGCGCGTCCAGGCCGCCGGCGCCGATAGCGTCCTTGATCCGGTGAAGGCCTTCGCGCCGATCGATTCGAACGAAAGCCCGCCTCCTGTCCAGATCAAGCCTCGCCCGCTCGAGGAGCCGCGGCCCGAGCACACCAGCGCGCTCCCGGCGGACGACCATTCATTCGCCGATTTGAGCGACGCCGCCAACAATCTCAATGTCGCAGCCCCCACCCGCCTCAGTCTCATTTCCCATTCGCTCGATCGCATGGAAAAGCGACAGCTCACCACGCTTGGTCAAATCGGATCGGCGGCGAGCGAGACGATATCGCGTCTGAATGGCGTGATGGCCGATGCGGGCATTGCCGCCGACCGGCTGCCGCAACCCCAGGCGGCGGCCGGCGTCGGCGGCCCCTTCATCCCGGTCAAGATCGACAAGGATGCGCCAGCTTTCGACAAAGCCGTGTCGAGCGTCGAGCGCAACCTGATCATCGAAGATCGTCTGCGCCGCGCGATCCCGTTCATGCCCGTGCGCCGCCCATTGACTGGCGAGGCGGAGGTTTCTTCGCCATTCGGCTATCGGCCTGATCCGTTCCTGGGCCGCCCGGCCCTGCACCCCGGCGTCGATCTGGTTGAGCCCTATGGCTCAACCGTCAAAGCGACCGGCGCGGGCCGCGTCGTTCATGCCGGCCCGATGGGCGGCTATGGCAATATGGTCGAAATCGACCATGGCAATGGCCTCGCCACCCGCTATGGCCATATGTCCGAGGTGCTCGTCGAGGAAGGTCAGGAAGTCCAGGCGGGCGCAACGCTCGGCCGCCTCGGCTCGACCGGCCGTTCGACCGGCCCGCATCTGCACTACGAAGTGCGCGTCGATGGCGAAGCCGTCGACCCCACGCGCTTCCTGCACGCCGGCGCCGGGCTTCTGGCGGCCGAATAAGAGCGATCGCATTCCGCGCGCCGGCGCCGTCCGCGCTCCGTTGGCCTGAAGTATGCGGACGCGCAAATCCCGATGGCGACGCGCCGCCCTGTTTGATCGATCCAGAAAATTCCAGGATGCGAATTTAATTTTACCCAAATTGGACGAATGTATTCAAATTCACATTTCCCTTGAACAAGCATTGTCGAGACAACGCAGAATATTGACTCGACCTATTCGCGAATTTGTCTGACGATTTCTTCATTCTTTTTTCGACAGCGATGGATCGAAGAAGCGTGTGTTCGGGCCTTATGGAACTTGAAAGGCGGCGGCGATCGCTCTCAACGATGTCCTGTCTCGCCAGCTCCGCGATCTCCACACACCAACCCGCCGACAGCCCGACATGATCAGTTTCGTCCATTCTCTCGCCGATCTCACATCCCTGCGCGACAGGGAGGAAGTCGAACTCATCATGACGCGGCTGCTCGGCGACCTGCTCGGCGCCTCGGCCGTGAAATTATGGAGCCTCATCAGCCATTCGCATCGGCTCCGGCTGCACGAGCGCGTCCTGCTCGCCGATCGCATCGCCACGATTTCCGATGTTCCAGCAGATCCCGCCAATCTGCCGACGCTCGAGTCGGCCCGAGAACTGAGCGCCTGCTATCGACGCCGGGCCCCATTTTCCGCCCGCCCCGACGCAGAAGGACGGCGCCGGCAAATATTTCCCGTGACCAACGCCAAAGGCGTTGTCGGCTTCCTCGACGCCTGCGTCGCCACGACGCCGCGGCGCGATCAGCAGGAGCTGGCGGCCGGCCTCATCCGCATCTATCAAAATCATCTCAGCCTTCTCGACGATAGTGAAAAGGATGAACTGACCGGTCTGTTGAACCGCAAGACCTTCGACGCCGCTTTTGGCCGCCTGACGCCAATCGAAGCCCCGCGCCGGACGAGCGCTCTCCAGTTTGAGCGCATCGACCGCCGCCGCCCGGCCGATCCGGCGCAGCCGCGCTGGCTGGCGATTATGGACATCGACTTTTTCAAGCGCGTCAACGATCGCTTTGGCCATGCGCGCGGCGACGAGGTGCTCGCCGCGATGGCGCGGCTGATGCGCGATTCCTTTCGCGAGTCCGATCGCCTGTTCCGCTGCGGCGGCGAAGAATTCGTCGTGATATTGGAGCCGACCGACGCACGATATGTGGCGAGGATTCTCGAGCGCTTTCGCCGCCTGGTGGAAACCCATGACTTTGCCGGCTCCGGCCCTATCACCGTAAGCATGGGCTATACGAGCGTCGCGGCGGATGATGATTGCGCAGCCGCGTTTCGCCGCGCCGACGAAGCCCTTTACGCCGCCAAACGGCGGGGCCGAAACCAGGTGATCTCTCACGAAGAGTTGGCGAACGAAGTTTTCGCCGCGGCCGCGGCCAGCCAAGCGGCGCGTCCCGCGGCGCTGATCGACGCCTAGCGCGCGTCCTCGAATTCCGACGGCCGCGCCTCGCGCGCCAGGCTGTCGAGCACGGCGTTGATCATGCCCGATTCTTCGCGCGCAAAGAACGCGCCGGCGATGTCGACATATTCCTTGATCGCGACGCGGGCGGGCACGTCGGCGCGCGACTTCAATTCATAGAGGCCGGCGCGCAGGATCGCCCGCATCAAGGCCTCGACGCGCCGCAGCGGCCAGCCTTCGGACAAAGCCTGGTCGAGCTTGCGGTCGATGGCGAGCTGGTCGGACTGAACGCCCGAAACGACGGCGCGGAAGAAGGTGAGTTCGGCCGGCTTATATTGGTCGCCCTCGACCTCCTGGCCGATCCAATGCGCCTCGAATTCGACGAGGATGTCGTTCAGGCCCTTGTCCGCCACTTCCATCTGATAGAGGGCCTGCACCGCGGCGAGCCGCGCCGAAGAGCGTTGTTCGGCGCCGCTCATCGAGCGGCGCCCGGATATTTCAAGCCAAGTTCGCGCTTCAGCGCGGCCAGAGCGATGGCGGCGCGCGCGGCGTCGCCGCCCTTGTCTCCGCGCGCCGGATCCGCGCGCTCTTCGGCCTGCGCCTCGTTTTCGACCGTGAGTATGCCATTGCCCAGGGCCACGCCGCGCGCGACCGCCAGTTCGATCAACGCGCGCGACGACTCGCCAGCGACAATCTCGAAATGATAGGTCTCGCCGCGGATGACGCAGCCGAGCGCCACCGCGCCGTCATAGGGCGCGCCCGCGCGCGCCGCCGCCTCCAGCGTAAGCGCCATCGCCACCGGAATTTCGAGCGCGCCGGGCACATTGACGATTTCAAAGGAAGCGCCCGCCGCCGCGATCGCTTGGGCGGCGCCATCGAGCAATTGAGCGCCGATTGCGTCGTAGAATCGCGCCTCGACGATCAGGATTCGGCCGCCGGCCAGGAGGACGGGCGGTTTCGAGGCATCGCGGCGCGGTTCGGCCATCTGTTCCTGCTGTGCGGCTTTGATTTGCTGGTTTTGATTTGGGAGGCGCCTTGCGCCGGCCCCTGACTTAAAGGGGACGGCGACGCGAGGCAAGGCGCGCCTTCCGAACCGGCGTCAAGGCGCCTTGAATTTGGCCGCCAGCGCGGCTGCGACATTCGGCGGCGCGAAGGGCGAGCAATCGCCGCCCATCGCGGCGATCTGACGCACCAGGGTCGCCGTGATATGGCGGACTTGCGGCGACGCGGGCAGAAAAACGGTCGGAGTCTGCGGCGCCATCTGACCGTTCATGCCCGCCATCTGCATTTCATAGTCAAAATCAGTCCCGTCGCGCAGCCCGCGGACAATCAGATGGGCGCCCGCCGCCTTCGCCGCCTCGACGGCGAGGCCCGAAAAAACCACGATCTCGAGCTTGACGCCCGACCTCGCCACGACGGCGGCGGCCGCCTCGCGGATCATCGCCTCGCGTTCGCCGGTGGTGAAAAGCCCGGCCTTGGTGGCATGCGCGCCGATGCCGACGACCAGGCGATCGCAAAGATGCGTCGCCCGCTCGATCACATCGAGATGGCCATTGGTCGGCGGATCGAACGAACCGGAATAGAAGGCGGCGCGCGACATGGTCATAGGGTTAGCTGGCGAAACGGGCGCCGGCAAGTGGCTGCGGAAACAGCCCTAACGCGAACTCAAACGGCGCCCCCGTTTTTCACGCGCCGGCGCAAGCGGCGTTTAATTAAGAATTCAACCGCCCCACGACGATCGGCGCCGCAGGCCGTATGTTGGCAGGACCCCGACACTGAAGTCACATGCAGGAGCCGACGATGAAACGCCTATCCCTAGCAATGTCGACGCTCGTTTTATGCGTTTGCGCGGCCGCGGCGCAAAGCGCGAAGCCGCCGGGCGACGCCGACGGCAAGCCGATAAACATAACGGCCAATTTCCAGATGCGAATTCCGATTGACGCCTCGGCGTCGATGGCCGACGTGACCAAAGCCCTAACGCAGGCGAACCAGTCGCTCGGCGATCTTGCCAATCGCGAATGCGACCTGCTTACTGATGCGTTCAAGAGCGATTGCCGCGTCGTGCAACTCAACATGGGCGCTAATGTCAATGACCGCAGGGGCATGCAACAGTTCAACAATGATTTTGGCGGCATGCAAAGATCGGTGAATGCTAACCTCAACGCGACCTATGAGCTTACGTCGCAGGCCGATGCCGCGAAAAACCCCGCTGCTGCGAAATGAACCTATCGGGCCGTCGCCGAAACGCAATGTTCGCCACTGAATGAAAGCCGACGGCGCTCGCCTCACGTCTTCAACCGGTAGCCGGTCTTGAATATCCAGGCGACGATCGCCAGGCACGCGGCCAGGAACACCAGCGTCATGCTAAAGCTGATCCCAACGCTGACGTCGGACACGCTGTAGAAGCTCCAGCGAAACCCGCTGACGAGATAGACGACGGGATTGACCAGCGTCAGGGCGCGCCAGAATGGCGGCAACATGTCAATCGAATAGAAACTGCCGCCGAGGAAGGTCAAGGGCGTCACGACAAGCAGCGGAATCATCTGGAGCTTCTCGAAACCGTCGGCCCAGATGCCGATGACGAAGCCGAACAGGCTGAAGGTGATCGCGGTCAGCAGCAGGAATCCGAGCATCCAGAAGGGATGGTCGATCCGAAGCTGCACAAACAAGGCGGCCGTCGCCAGCGTGATCAGACCGATGATGATTGATTTGGTCGCCGCCGCGCCGACATAGGCGATCACGATCTCAAAAGCGGAGACCGGCGCCGACAGCAACTCATAGATCGTCCCGACGAAGCGCGGAAAATAGATGCCGAACGAAGCGTTGGAAATGCTCTGCGTCAGCAGCCCCAGCATGATCAGGCCCGGCACGATGAAGGCGCCATAGCTGACGCCGCCGACTTGCGACATGCGCGAGCCGATCGCGGCGCCGAACACCACGAAATAGAGCGATGTGGAAAGCACGGGCGACACCACGCTCTGCACCAGCGTGCGCCGGGTTCGCGCCATCTCGTAGAGATAGATGGCGCGGATCGCATGGAAGTTCAGGCCCACGTTCATGGCGCGCTCCTGACCAGGTTGACGAAAATATCCTCCAGGGAGCTTTGCTCGGTGCGCAAATCCTTGAAGGCGACATTGGCGGCGGCGAGATCGTGCAGCAGCGCCGTGACGCTGACCCGCTCGGCGGCGGTGTCATAGGTGTAGACGAGCTCTTTTTTGTCCCCGGAAAGCGCCAGCGGATAAGCCGAGAGCGCGCCCGGAATATCCGCCAAAGGCGCCGTGAGCGACAGCGTCAAACGCTTCTTGCCGAGTTTCCGCATCAGCTCCCGCTTGTCCTCGACCAGGATCAATTCGCCTTTGCTGATGACGCCGACGCGGTCGGCCATCTCCTCCGCCTCGTCGATATAATGGGTCGTCAGAATGATGGTGACGCCGGTGTCGCGCAAGGAACGCACCAGCCGCCACATATCGCGCCGCAATTCCACGTCGACGCCCGCTGTCGGCTCGTCCAGGAACAATATCTGCGGCTCATGCGCCAAGGCCTTGGCGATCATCACGCGGCGCTTCATGCCGCCCGACAGCGTCATGATCTTGCTGTCCTTCCTGTCCCACAGCGAGAGATCCTTGAGCACCTTCTCGATATAGGCGGGATTGGGGCTCTTGCCGAACATGCCGCGGCTGAGGCTGACCGTGCGCCGAACGATCTCGAAAGTGTCGGTGGCCAGTTCCTGCGGCACGAGGCCGATCAGCGATCGCGCGGCGCGATAGTCGCTGATGATGTCGTGTCCGTTAGCCTGCACACGGCCGGCGCTCGGCGTCACGATGCCGCAAATGATGCTGATGAGGGTCGTCTTGCCCGCTCCGTTCGGACCGAGCAGCGCGAAGATTTCACCACGACGAATGTCGAGCGAGACATCCCGCAACGCGACATAGCCGGAGGCGTAGGTCTTTGAAAGATGACTGACGGAAATAACAGGCTGCATGGGGAAAGACGGCGGGCTCGAAGGAGTTGCAATTGCAAAAACAGATAGTCACGAGGCGGCCCTTGCGGAAGGCCGTCCGAAATTCTCAGTGACCTTCCAGACGTGAAGGCCGATCGTCGTGTCGACGCCGCAAGCGTCCTCAGGCCTCGACTTCGTCGACGCCTTCTTCGCCGTCTGGCTCGGAAATACGCTCCACGGCGACGACGCGCTCCTGTTCGGCGGTGTCGAAGACAATGACGCCCTGGGTGGCGCGGCCGGCGACGCGAATGCCGTCGACCGGGCAGCGGATCAGCTGGCCGCCGTCGGTGACCAGCATGATCTCGTCGCCGTGCTCGACCGGGAAGGATGCGACCAGCTTGCCGTTGCGCGCATTGACCGCCATCGCGACAATGCCTTTGCCGCCGCGTCCGGTCAGGCGATATTCGAAGGACGACGAGCGCTTGCCATAGCCGTTTTCGGAAACGGTGAGGATGATCTGCTCGGCGGCCGACATGGTCGCATAACGCTCCGTCGATAGCGCCGCCTCCTGCGCGGGCATAGCCTCGCCTTCAGCGTCGGCGCCCGCTTCCTCGCCCGTCTCGCCCGCCATCGCGCGGCGCATCTTGAGATAGGCGGCGCGCTCTTCGCCGGTCGCGTCGAATTCGCGCAGGATCGCCAGCGAAATCACGGCATCGCCCTCGGCGAGCGTCACGCCGCGCACGCCCATGGAATCGCGGCCCTTGAAGACGCGCACTTCATCGACGGAGAAGCGGATGCACTGGCCGAGCATGGTGGTCAGCAGCACGTCGTCCTTGTCCGAACAGATCTGCACGTCGACGATCGATTCGCCCTCATCGAGACGCATCGCGATCTTGCCGGCGCGATTGACCTGCGCGAAATCCGACAGCTTGTTGCGCCGCACCGTGCCACGCGTGGTGGCGAACATCACGTCGAGATTTTCCCAGCTCGCCTCATCCTCGGGCAGCGGCATGATGGTGGTGATGCGCTCGCCATTTTCCAGCGGCAGCATATTGACCAGCGCCTTGCCGCGCGACTGCGGCGCGGTCAGCGGCAGCCGCCAGACCTTTTCCTTGTAAACCTGCCCCATCGACGAGAAATACAGCACCGGTTGATGCGTGGTGGCGACGAACAATCGCGCGACGAAATCCTCCTCGCGCGTCTGCATGCCCGAGCGGCCCTTGCCGCCGCGGCGCTGCGCGCGATAGGTCGACAGCGGCACGCGCTTGATATAGCCGCCGTGGCTGACGAGCACGACCATATCCTCGCGCTGGATGAGGTCCTCGTCCTCCATATCGGCGTCGCTGTCGAGGATGATGGTGCGGCGCGGCGTCGCAAAAGCTGTCTTCACCGCGACGAGTTCGTCGCGGATGATGCCCATCACGCGTGCGCGGGAGCCAAGAATCTCCAGATATTCGGCGATCTCCGCCGCCAGCTTGTTCAGCGCCTCGGCGATTTCGTCTCGCCCGAGCGCGGTGAGGCGGGCGAGGCGCAATTCGAGAATCGCGCGCGCCTGCGCTTCCGACAGCCGCACCGTGCCGTCCTCCGCCAGGACGTGGCGCGGATCGGCGATCAGCGCCACCAGCGGCGCCATGTCGCGCGCCGGCCACGCGCGCGCCATCAGCGCGTTGCGCGCGGCGGCGGCGTCAGGCGAGGTGCGGATCAGGCGGATCACTTCATCGATATTGGCGACTGCGATGGCGAGGCCCACCTGCAGATGGGCGCCGTCGCGCGCCTTGGTCAGCAGATGTTTGGTGCGGCGGGTGACGACCTCCTCGCGGAATTCGATGAAGGCGACCAGCATGTCCTTCAGCGTCATCATCTGCGGACGCCCGCCGCTCAGTGCAATCATATTGGCGCCGAAGCTCGACTGCATCGCGGTGAAGCGCCAGAGCTGGTTCAGCACCACTTCCGGCACGGCGTCGCGCTTGATCTCGATGACGATGCGCATGCCGTCGCGATCAGATTCGTCGCGCAGATCGGAAATGCCCTCGACGCGCTTCTCGCGCACGAGATCGGCAATCTTCTCGATCAGGGTCGACTTGTTCACCTGATAGGGTATTTCGGTGACGATCAGCGCCTCGCGGTCCTTGCGAATCTCTTCGACCGCCACTTTCGAGCGCATCACGATCGAGCCGCGCCCGGTCGCATAGGCCGAGCGAATGCCGGCTCGCCCAAGGATCGAGCCGCCGGTGGGAAAATCGGGACCCGGAATGATTTCGATGAGGTCCTCGAAGCTGAGGTCCGGCCGGTCCATCACCGCCAGCACGCCGTCAATCGTCTCGCCAAGATTATGCGGCGGGATATTGGTAGCCATGCCGACTGCGATGCCGCCGGCGCCATTGACGAGAATATTGGGAAAGCGCGCCGGCAGCACCACCGGCTCCAGCTCTTTCTCGTCGTAATTGGGCCGGAAATCGACGGTGTCCTTGTCGAGATCCTCGAGCAATTGCATCGCGACTTTTTCGAGCCGCACTTCGGTATAGCGCTGCGCCGCGGGCGGATCGCCATCGACGGAGCCGAAATTGCCCTGCCCGTCGAGCAAAGGCAGGCGCATCGAGAAATCCTGCGCCATGCGCACCAGCGCGTCATAGATCGCAAGATCGCCATGCGGGTGGTATTTACCCATGACGTCGCCGGTGACGCGCGAGGATTTGTTATACGGCCGGTCGGGCGTGAAATTGTTTTCGCGCATCGAAAACAGAATGCGCCGATGCACCGGCTTCAAGCCGTCGCGCACATCGGGCAAGGCGCGGCTGACGATGACGCTCATCGCGTAATCGAGATAGCTGCGCTTCATTTCGTCGGTGATCGAAACGGGCTTGATGTCGGAGGGGCCGCCGCCGGCCGGCCTCTCGTCTTTATTGTCAGCCAAGTTCTGCGAATCCTGGGGCAAGAATTTTGTCCGGCCCTTCTAACCGATTCCGCAGCCCGCCGCCACCTCTGGAGGGGGATAAAGGTGGGCTAATTTTGCGTTATGTTTCAATAGGATGGCGGGCGACGCAAACCTGGGCGGGAATCCAACCATCGACCGCGTCGCAAAACGCTTGCGCGCCGCCGCGATTTGCCCGACCAGAGCGCCTGGGGGGCGCCGCCGCAATGTTGCTGGATTTTCTCAAAACGGCTTTCGTGACCATGCTGGTCACGCTCGATCCGCCGGGCCTGGCGCCGGTGTTCATCGGGTTGACGCTCGGCATGACGCGGGCGGCGCAGCGCGAGGTGGCGCTGCGCGCGACGATCATCGCCTTCGCCATTCTCGCCGCCTTCGCATTCGGCGGCGGCGGCGTCATGGACCTGCTCGGCATCACCATCCCGGCCTTCCGCATCGCCGGCGGTCTGCTCCTCTTTTATATCGCCTTCGAAATGATTTTCGAATTGCGCGTCCAACGCAAACAGACGCTGGCGAGCGACGCGGTGACGATCGACCGCATCCGCAATGTCGCGGCCTTCCCGCTGGCGATCCCGATCATGAGCGGCCCCGGCTCGATCACCGCGACCATGCTGCTGGCGGGCCGCGCGGGCGGCGACTGGCAGGCGCTCGCCGGCCTGATGGCGATCATCGCCGTCGTCATGCTGCTGTGCTACGTCATGTTCCTGACGGCCGAGCGCGTGTCGCGCCTGCTGGGCACGACGGGCAATCTCGTGCTGACGCGCATGCTCGGCGTCGTCCTCGCCGCGCTGGCGGTGCAATTCGTGATCAATGGCGTGCTGACGGTCGGCAAATGACGAAGCCTGAAGATGCTCTCGCCTGGCGCGCCGAGCGCGCGCTGCGGATGGCCTGGCCGGCTGTCGAAGAACAGGCTTGCGGCGATTGGCTTGTGCGTTTCGCGCCGGGCGTATCGCGGCGCTCCAATTCGGCCAATCCGACGCGGTCCGACCCCAGAAACATCGAGGCCGACATCGCCGCCTGCGAAGCGCTCTATCGCGCGCGCAAGGCGTCGGCGATGTTCCGGCTGCCGACGATCGTCGCGCCCGCCGCCGACGAGCGCCTTGCGCGCCTGAACTATACGATCGAGGGCGAGACCGTCACGCTCTACGCCGAGCTTGAGCCGCAGCCGCGCGATGCCGGCGTGGAGATTGACACGCAACCGCGGGCCGCCTGGCTCGCGGCGATGGCCGCATTGCAAGGTCAGACGCCGGATCAGGCGGCGATCTACGCGCGCGTCGTCCAATCCCTCGCCATCCCGGCGGGATTCGCCGCCTTGCGCGAAGACGGCGGATGGGCGGCGCTCGCCTATGGCGCCATTCATGACGGCCTCATCTGCTGCGAATCCGTCATCGTCGATCGCAATCGGCGCGGACGCGGCCTTGCGCGGCGGCTGATGACGGCGCTGCTCGCCTGGGGCGCCGGGTGCGGCGCCCGCGACGTCTGCCTGCAGGTGGCCGCCGACAACGCGCCAGGGCTGGCGCTCTATCGCAGCCTTGGCCTCAGGACCGAACTCTATCGCTACCATTATCGGCGCGAACCGAAGGCCGATTGAAGCGGGCGCGCCTTTCAGCGCCCGCCCGTCACATCGAGGATCGCGCCGCTGATGTAGGAGGCGGCGTCGCTGAGCAGCCAGACGATCGCCTCGCCGACTTCGTCCGCTGTGCCCGGACGCCCGAGCGGCGCGGTCTGCCCGAGGCGCCAGGCGCGATCGGGGGCGCCGCCGCTGGCGTGGATTTCGGTCTCGATGAGGCCGGGCCGGATGGCGTTGACGCGCACGCCTTCCGGCCCGAGCTCCTTCGAAAGCCCGAGAGTCAACGTATCGATCGCGCCTTTCGAACCGGCGTAATCGACATATTCGCCGGCGCCGCCGATCCGGGCCGCCGCCGAGGAAATGAGGACGATCGAACCGCCGGCGCCGCCCCGGCTTTTCGCGAGGCGGCGCGCCGCCTCGCGCGCGCAGAGATAGGCGCCGAGGATATTGATGTCGAAAACGCGCCGCATCCGCTCGACGCTCATATCGGCGAGCCGCGCGCCCGGCGCGACCACTCCGGCGTTGACGACGCAGCCGTCGAGCGGGCCAAGCGCGCGCACCGCGCCTTCGAACATTTCGATCACATCCCCCTCGAAGGCGACGTCGCCATGCAAGGCGACGGCCCTGCCGCCCGAGCGCTGGATTTCGCGCACCGTCTTTTGCGCGCTCTCCTCATCGCGCACGTAATTGACGCCAACCGACCAGCCGCGTCGGCCGGCGAGCAAGGCAGCGGCGCGGCCGATGCCGCGTGAAGCGCCGGTGATGAGAATGGTTTTCCTGGTCATGAAACCTCTAACGGAGACAAGCAAATATTGGGCCGTCAAAACGGGGAGATGGCATGTTTTCGTCTATAGGTTCCGCCTCGGGCCGCCAAGCGAAACGAATGGGATATCAATGCGACACGTGATGATTGGTTTTTGCGCGTTCGCCTGCGTCGCTCTATCGGCCGCCGCCGCGGCGCGCGCCGCCGAATGCGCGGATCAGACCCAAAACGGGCTGAACGCCTGCGCCGACGCCGCCTACAGAAAAGCCGATGCCGCGCTGAACGCCGACTACAAGGAAATCATCCGGCGGCTGACGGGCGACGCGGCGGCGACCAAGCTGCTGGTGACCGCACAAAAGGCCTGGATCGCCTATCGCGACGCCGAATGCGACTTCGCCAGTTCCGCCAATGCCGGCGGCAGCATCTACCCGATGGTCTATTCGATCTGCCTGGAGGCGGCGACGAAAGAGCGGACGAGGGAGCTTGGCGAGTTTTTGAAGTGCGGCGACGGCGATACGGGGTGTCCTGTGCCGGCTCATTAAGCGACAAGATGAGAGCGCGGAAATTCCCTCCCCCACAAGGGGGGAGGGAGTTCTCGCCGCCGATCTGGCTTTGGCCCGCAGGCGCAAACGAGAGTTCAGCTAGGGAAGCGAAAATGGCGACGATCAAAAAACTGCGCCGCGCCGAAGGGCTGACGACCCTGGATGCGTTTCTTGGCGAACAAGGCGTCCGCGAAGCGTTTCAAGCGGTCGCCATCAAAGAGGCTCTCGCGTGGCAAATGGCGCAGGCGATGAAGGATCAGAAGCTTTCCCGCAAACGGCTTGCGGAGCGCATGGGCACGAGCCGCAGTCAGATCGGCCGATTGCTCGACTCGACGGATGGCAATGTCACCCTCGCCACCCTGCAGCGCGCCGCCGAAATGCTCGGCCGTAAGGTTCGTCTCGATCTGGTTTGAACAGCGACCGTGCGACAAAGACGGCGTCGCGTATGACGCCGACTCCCGATCAGAACGGAATATCGTCGTCGATATCCCCGCCCCCACCGCCGCCGCCGCTCGCCAGCGCCGGCTTGCGGTCGACGGGCGAGGAGCGGCCGAAGCTGGAGCCGCCGGAAGAGCGCTCTTCGCCGCCGCCGAAACTATCGCCGCCGCCGCCGCTCGCGCGGCCGTCAAGCAGCGTCAGTTCGCCGCGAAAGCGTTGCAGCACGACTTCCGTCGTATATTTCTCGGCGCCGGAGGCGTCGGTCCATTTGCGCGTCTGCAACTGGCCCTCGACATAGACCTTGCTGCCCTTCTTGCAATATTGCTCGACGATCTTGCCGATGCCGTCGTTGAAGATGACGACATTATGCCATTCGGTCTTTTCCTTGCGCTCGCCGGTGGTCTTGTCGCGCCAGTTCTCCGATGTCGCGATGCGGATATTGACGACCTGGTCGCCGGAATTGAGGCGGCGCACTTCAGGGTCGCGGCCCAGATTGCCCACCAGAATGACCTTATTGACGCTGCCCGACATATCGCTCTCCTACCGCCGTCCCAAGATGCGCGCGCAACAAGACGCGCGCTCACAATCCCGCTTGGCTTTCGCCTAAACTAGTCCTTTGGGAGCGCTGGCGCCGCCCCTGATCGCACTTTGTCCACAGTCACGCCGTTCCGTCATTTGGCGTGGCGCGCTTTCGCACTACATTAGGGGAAGACTTCCCATCGTTCCTCTTTTGTTCTAGCATCGCTTCCGGCGCGGCGCAAGCCCGTCCGCAGCGATTCGTTTGTCCCATGAAGGTTGCCATGGCGAGCCCGAAACCCATCAAGAAGCCCGCGCGTTCCAAGCCGAGCGTCGCCGCCGTCGAAAAATTGTTCGATGGGCGCGCCATCACCGTGCGCGGGGCGCGCGAGCATAATCTGAAGAATATCGATCTGACGATCCCGCGCGACAAGCTCGTGGTGTTCACGGGCCTCTCCGGCTCGGGCAAATCCTCGCTCGCCTTCGACACGATCTACGCCGAGGGCCAGCGCCGCTATGTCGAATCCCTGTCGGCCTATGCCCGGCAATTCCTTGAAATGATGCAGAAGCCCGATGTCGATCAGATCGACGGGCTGTCGCCGGCGATCGCCATCGAACAGAAGACGACATCGAAAAACCCGCGCTCGACGGTCGGCACCGTCACCGAAATCCATGATTACATGCGCCTGTTATGGGCGCGCGTCGGCATTCCCTATTCGCCGGCGACCGGCTTGCCGATCGAGAGCCAGACGATTTCGCAGATGGTCGACCGCGTGCTCGCTTTGCCCGAGCGCACCCGCCTCTATCTGATCGCGCCGGTCATTCGCGGCCGCAAGGGCGAATATCGTAAGGAAATCGCCGATTTCATGAAGCGCGGCTTCCAGCGCCTGAAGATCGACGGCGAATTCTATGAGATCGCCGATGCGCCGGCGCTCGACAAAAAGCTGAAGCACGATGTCGAAGTGGTGGTCGATCGCCTTGTCGTGCGCGCCGATATGGCGAGCCGGCTCTCCGAAAGCTTCGAGACGGCGCTGGAGCTCGCCGACGGCATCGCGATCGTCGAATTCGCCGACGCGCCGGCCGAGGGCGGCGAGCCGCGCCGCATCATGTTCTCCTCGAAATTCGCCTGTCCGGTCTCGGGCTTCACCATCCCTGAGATCGAGCCGCGCCTGTTCTCGTTCAACAACCCGTTCGGCGCCTGTCCGACCTGCGGCGGTCTCGGTTCGCAGATGAAGGTCGATGCCGACCTCGTCGTTCCCGACAGCCGCCTCACCTTGCGCAAGGGCGCGATCGCGCCCTGGGCGAAATCTTCCTCGCCCTACTACGCCCAGACGCTGGAGGCGCTGGCGCGCCATTACAAATTCCGCCTCGATACGCCCTGGGCCGAACTGCCCGCCAAGGCGCGCGACGCCATCCTCAACGGCTCGGGCAATGAGGAAATCCGCATGGCCTATGAAGACGGCCTGCGCTCCTATGAGGTGAAGAAGCCGTTCGAAGGCGTCGTCGTCAATCTCGAGCGCCGCTATCGCGAGACCGAGAGCGAATGGTCGCGCGAGGAAATCCTGCGCTATATGAGCGCGACGCCCTGCGCCGCCTGCGAAGGCTTTCGCCTGAAGCCGGAGGCTTTGGCGGTCAAGATCGACGGCCAGCATATCGGCGAAGTCAGCCTTCTCTCGGTGAAAACCGCCGTCGACTGGGCGCGCGCGCTGCCAGGCAAGCTCGACGCCAAGCGCAACGAGATCGCCCAGCGCATATTGAAGGAAATCGGCGACCGGCTGACCTTCCTGCGCGATGTCGGCCTGGACTATCTGACGCTGGCGCGCGCCTCGGCGACGCTATCGGGCGGCGAGAGCCAGCGCATCCGGCTGGCCTCGCAGATCGGTTCGGGCCTCACCGGCGTGCTCTATGTGCTCGACGAACCCTCGATCGGCCTGCATCAGCGCGACAATGCGCGCCTGCTTGATACTTTGCGTCGGCTGCGCGGCCTCGGCAACAGCGTGATCGTTGTCGAACATGACGAGGACGCCATTCTCGCCGCCGATTTTGTCGTCGACGTCGGCCCCGGCGCGGGCATCCATGGCGGCGAAATCGTCGCCAAAGGCACGCCGCAAGAGATCATCGCAAATCCCAATTCGCTGACCGGCCAATATCTCTCCGGCGCGCGCACGATTCCTTCGCCGGCGCGCCGGCGCGCCGCCAAGCCGGGACGCGAGATCAAAATCGTCGGCGCGCGCGGCAATAATCTGAAGGATGTCACGGCGACCATTCCGCTCGGCCTGTTCACCTGCGTCACCGGCGTTTCGGGCGGCGGCAAATCGACGCTGGCGATCGACACGCTCTACAAGGCGGTGGCGCGCAATCTCAACGGCGCCAGCGAACATCCGGCGCCCTATGAGCGCATCGAGGGGCTCGAACAGCTCGACAAAGTGATCGACATCGACCAGTCGCCGATCGGGCGCACGCCGCGCTCGAACCCGGCCACCTATACCGGCGCCTTCACCCCCATGCGCGAATGGTTCGCCGGCATGCCTGAGGCGAAAGCGCGCGGCTATCAGGCCGGGCGCTTCTCTTTCAACGTCAAGGGGGGTCGCTGCGAGGCGTGCCAGGGCGACGGCGTCATCAAAATCGAAATGCACTTCCTGCCCGACGTCTACGTTACCTGCGACATCTGCAAGGGCAAGCGCTACGATCGCGAAACGCTCGAGGTGAAATATCGCGACCATTCGATCGCGGATGTGCTCGACATGACCGTCGAGGAAGCCGCCGTGCTGTTCAAGGCGGTGCCGTCGATCCGCGACAAGATGGACACGCTGGTGCGCGTCGGCCTCGGCTATGTCAAAGTCGGCCAGCAGGCGACCACGCTGTCGGGCGGCGAAGCGCAGCGCGTCAAGCTCGCCAAGGAATTGGCGCGCCGCTCGACCGGCCGCACGCTCTATATCCTCGACGAGCCGACCACCGGCCTGCATTTCCACGACGTCGCCAAATTGCTCGAAGTGCTGCACGAACTGGTCGACCAGGGCAATTCAATGGTGGTGATCGAGCACAATCTCGAAGTCGTCAAAACCGCCGACTGGATCATCGACATGGGCCCCGAGGGCGGCGACGGCGGCGGCGAAGTCGTCGCCATGGGAACGCCGGAGGAGATCGCCCGCAACAAGCGCAGCCACACCGGCGAATATTTGCGCGCGGTGCTGGCGCGACGGCCGGAGCGGCGGAAGCGCGAGGAGGCGGCGGAGTAGTGGGCGCGCGCTGGGTTTGGGGCGGTGCGAAAGCGTCTGCGGTGGCTTCCACGCCACCTCGCCCTGTTGGTGATGGGTAACGCCGTTGGGGCGAATAGCAAAGATTGCTATTTTTAGGCATTTCACCTACATTGTCCGTATTGAAAGGACGAATCCATGAACATGAACGTCTCGCTGACTGACGAGTTGGCGAATTTTGTAAAGGCCAAGGTCGCGGCCGGCCGTTACACCTCCTCGAGCGAGGTCATCCGCGAAGCGCTCCGATTGATGGAGAAAATTGAGCAGCAGGAAGTTGAGAAACTGCGCTTCCTTCGTGGCGCCTGGAAAGAAGGTCTAGAGAGCGGCGATGCCGGTGAAGTGGATTTCGCCACGCTGAAAAAGGAAGCCCGTACGCGTCTCGCCGCGTCTTAACGGGTGAGGCAAGTTCGATTTACGCGCCGCGCCCCCGAAGACCTGCTCGACATCTGGCTCCATATCGCGCCGCAGAATCCTGTCGCCGCTGATCGCGTCCTCGATCGCATTGAAGCGAGCTGCCAACTTTTGAGAGACTATCCTGAACTTGGCCCAGCGCGCTCTGAAATTGCTGACAATGCCAGAGCGCTGGTGATCGAACGGTGGCTGGCGCTCTATCGGCTGATAGAAGGTGGGGTGCAGGTGGTCCGCATTGTCGATGGCTCTCGCGATCTCGCGAAGCTTGAATGGCCTCCGGAATAGAACGCAGAAGGAAGTATCGCATACCACGCACGTTGCTGCGACCTTAGAGGACTCCTTTTGATTGGGAGCGGTGGCGCCCGCGGCCAAGCCTCACCCCGTCAGCTCCACGACCGTCACATGATTGTCCTTCGCCGGCCAAGCCCGCGCGACAATGCGCTCTTCGTTGAATTCGCCGACGATCGGCCGGTTCTCGACCGCTGCCAGTTTCAAGGCCGTATGCCAGCTCGCCGGCACGCCCGTGGGCACATCGGCGGGCTGCTTGCCGTCGAGCAGCACGATGTCGCGCGGGATGCCGAAATAGCCGCGCGGCCGGTCCATCCGGACGATCGCCGCCGCGTCGGCATCCTCCTTGGCGATCGCCGCAGCGGGCCGCAGATTCAGCATGCCGAAGGAGCGCGGGAACGCTGATCGATAAATATGGGTGATCGGCGCGCCCGGCGCCGCCACGACAAATTCCAGTGGCGTCGCCGGGTCGAAATTCGCCGGCCCCCAAATGCCGTCGGCGCTGGTCTTCTTGCTATGAACGGGGCCGCCCTGCCGTTCGCCGGTTTCGGCGGATAGACGATAGATTTCCACCGTCGCGCCCTCGACCGACCTATTGGTCGGCGTGCCGTCGACGACGCCCGTCACAAGGCCGTTCAGAACGACGTCAGCCTCGGGCGCAACGGCGATCCGCGCCGGCGCGCGACCGACGATGAATTTATAAATCTCGGCGAAGGCGCGCGGGCTGCACGCCGTCTCGCGATGATCAACTTCTCCCAGCAGAATATTGGTCGCGCCCTTCAGCGCCGGTCCATCGGCGGTGACATTGGTGGGCGTGCCGGCAAAGCCGATGAAACGCCCGTCCGGCTGTGCGTAGAGATCAAAACCGTCGCTGCGCAGCGTCAGGAACGGCACGTCGGGCGTCACCTCGCTGGCGCCCGCATTGAGCCGCGTCAGGAACGGGCCGCGGCCGTTATATTCGCTGCCCGGCAGCGCATCGATGGCGAACACGCCATGATTGGGCGTACCGCAAAGCACCGCGTGGCTGACGTTTTCCGGATGAGCCGCGACATAGCCGCGCGTCGCATAGCCGCCGCGCGACAGCGCGACGATGGCGATCTTGCCCGCGCCGGTCTGCGCTTTCACATTGTCGATGAAAGCAGTGAGCTCGCGCAATTGGTCCTGAGTGGAGGAGCGGTTGGGCTGCGACTTCGCATCGTCGTCGCGCGCCTGCGGGTCAGTGAAGTTGATCGCGAACAGACGATTGCGCGGATAATCATTGCTCTCGAAGCGCCAGAAGATTGTTTGCCAGATCGACGCCGCGTCGCTGTCGCCATGCACGAAGACGATCGGAACCGCCGGCTGATCCTGCGCGAGGGTCGCGCCCGAAAGCCCGGCGAGAGCAAGCGCGGCGGTCCCCTGCATCATGCGGCGGCGATTCAGCATAATCATTCTCCCTGATAATGTTTTGGCGGATTTTGCAATTGTGGGAGTGTACGCGGATCGCGAGGCGGCGCAAGACGACGCGCGGCTTTCACCCATTCGTGAAGCGCCGCTCCGTTGAATTCGTCCCGTAAATAACGACATCGAATGTGTGGCGGAAGTTGACTGCCCGGAGGAGCGATCAATGGCCGAAACAGCGGTTTGTCGCGGCGCCTGAGCCCCGCTCGGTGGTTCTTCATCGAGATTCCGGGCGCTCGGACGCGCTACGGAGTGAAGATGATGACAAGCTATCTTACGCATGGATTGAGACAGGGCCGGACAATCGCCGTGAGCGTTATCGCGCTATGCGCGCTCGCCGCGCCGGCGATGGCCGCGCAATGCGCGCCGCGCGAGGAAGTCGCCAAGACTCTCGCCAGCAACTTCAACGAAAAGCCGGCGGGCATGGGACTTGCCGATTCCGGCGCGCTTGTCGTGATTTTCGTATCGCCGGCGGGAACCTGGACCGCAACCTCCGTTTCGGCCGAGGGCACAGCCTGCGTCCTCAGCGTCGGCAATGGATGGACGGACATGACGCCGCCGGTCGGCGCCGTCGCGCAGTCGGATTCGACGCCGGCGCGGTGACGTTCTTCCCTTCTCCCCTTGCGGGAGAAGGTGTCGCGACGAAGTCGTGACGGATGAGGGGTCGGCGCAGGATAAAGCGCGATGCGGGTCGCAACGCGCGTGGACAAACATAGCGCTGGCAGCAGTCGACCCCTCATCCCAAGGCAAATGCGAAGCATTTGTCCGCGACCGGCTCCGCCGGCCACCTTCTCCCGCAAGGGGAGAAGGAGCGCATATCAGCCGACGATCTCGTTGCCGGAGAAGAATTGCGCGATTTCGATCGCCGCCGTCTCCGGCGCGTCCGAGCCATGCGCGGAATTCTCCCCCATCGACAGCGCGAATTCCTTACGGATGGTGCCCGGCGCCGCCTTTTCGGGATTGGTCGCGCCCATCACTTCGCGGTAGCGGGCGATTGCATTGTCGCCTTCCAGCACCTGCACGACGACCGGTGCGGCGGTCATCATCTCGACGAGTTCGCCGAAGAACGGCCGCTCCTTATGCACGCCGTAGAAAGCCTCGGCCTGGGCGCGCGTCATTTGCAGGCGCTTCTGGGCGACAATGCGCAGGCCCGCCTTCTCGATCGCGGCGTTGACGGCGCCGGTCAGATTGCGCCGCGTGACGTCGGGCTTGAGGATCGAAAAGGTGCGCTCTTTGGCCATAAAACAGTTCCGATTTCGGCATGAGTGGAAAGAGCCGGCCTTATAAACAAGCGCGATGGGGCCGGCAAGGACGCCGCCTTCATCGCAACCAATTCTCGCGCTTCAACCCCGCAACCCGCGCAAATTCCGCTTCATTGTCGGTCACCACGATCAGCCCCAGCGCCACAGCCTGCGCGGCGATGAGCAAGTCGTTGCCGCCGATCGGCCGGCCCTCTCGCTCCAGTTGAAAGCGAATGCGGCTGTAGGCGGCGTCCGCCGGCGGTTGGAGCGGGAGAATGGCGAGGGCGCCCAACACCGCTTCGACCTGCTGGGAAAGCCGAGGCGAGCCCCTTCTGGCGGCTCCGTAACGCAATTTCGCTGCGACGATGATGCTCGCAGAGACCTGCGCCTCCCCGACCTTGCGGATATGCGCGGCGACGCGGCCTTGTGGGTTGCGTATGAGATCGGAGACGATGTTCGTGTCGAGGCTGTACCGCATCAAAGATCGACGCGTTCGGGCAGCGGGTCAGGGATCGGCGGAAAATCCTCGTCGAGCGGCGCGAGAAGCGCCAGCACCGCGAGCAGCGATTTCGGCGGCGCCGGTTCGATGATCAACCTGTCGCCGTCCTTGCGCATGATCGCATCCTCGCCGGGAAGCTCGAACTCACGCGGAATCCGTACCGCCTGGTTGCGTCCGTTCTTGAAGAGCTTGACGTGTCGCTGTGGAAGCATCGTTCACTCCGCGCGGCATATGCCATAGCATAGGCCAGATTGGCGGATGTGTCCATCCGTAGCGTCTGTCCACAAACGCCCACAGACGAAATGATCGCTCCGGGTAATGACCGGACTATCCCTCCCCACGCTCCCGCCGCAGCTTCTCCCAATAGTCCAGCCGTTTCCTGATTTCGCGCTCGAAGCCGCGCTCGACCGGTTCATAGAGCTTTTGCCGTCCGAGCGCCTCGGGCCAATAGTTCTGGCCGCTGAAGGCGTCGGGCTGATCGTGGTCATAGGCATAGCCGGCGCCGTAATTTTCAGCGCGCATCAGCTTGGTCGGCGCGTTCAGGATGACCTTCGGCGGCATCAACGAGCCGTGCTCCTTGGCGAGCCGGCTGGCCTCCTTGAAAGCCACATACATCGCATTGGATTTGGGCGCCGTCGCGACGTAAACGACCGCCTGGGCGATCGCCAGTTCGCCTTCCGGCGTGCCTAAAAAATCGAACGCGTCCTTGGCCGCGTTGGCGATGACAAGCGCCTGCGGATCCGCGAGTCCGATGTCCTCGCTCGCCATCCGCACCACGCGACGCGCGATGAACAGCGGATCTTCGCCGGCGTCGAACATGCGCGCGAGATAATAGAGCGCGGCGTCGGGATCGGAGCCGCGTACGCTTTTGTGCAGGGCCGAGATCAGATTGTAATGGCCCTCCTGCGCCTTGTCGTAGATCGGCGCGCGGCGCTGCACGATTTCCGCGAGCGCCGCGGTGCCGAACCTCTCGTCGGGACGCGCCGCGCGCCAAACCTCTTCGGCGAGCGTCAAGGCGGCGCGCCCGTCGCCGTCGGCCATGCGCACCAGCGCCGCGCGCGCCCCCTCATCGAGCGGCAGCGAGCGCGCCATCAGGGTCTCGGCGCGCGCCAGCAGCTTTTCGATCGCCGCCTCGTCGAGCGCGCGAAACACCAGCACGCGAGCGCGGGACAGCAGCGCCGCGTTGAGTTCGAACGACGGGTTCTCGGTCGTCGCGCCGATCAGCGTGACCGTGCCGTCCTCCATCACCGGCAGGAAGGAATCCTGCTGGGCGCGATTGAAGCGATGGATTTCATCGACGAACAGCAGCGTGCCCTGCCCCATCGTGCGCCGCTCGCGCGCCGCTTCGAATATCTTTTTGAGTTCCGCGACGCCCGAAAAGATCGCCGAGACCTGCACGAAGGCGAGCTTGACGCCGAGCGCGATCAGCCGCGCCACCGTCGTCTTGCCGGTGCCCGGCGGCCCCCAGAAAATCATCGAGCCGAGCGTCGGCGCGCCGATCATCCGCGTCAGCGCGCCGTCGGGGCCGATGAGATGATCCTGCCCCGCGACCTCAGCGAGGCTTTGCGGGCGCAGCCGGTCGGCGAGCGGACGCGGCGCATCGCTGGCGAGCGAAGAGGCTTGAAACAGATCGGCCATATCAGGGACATTGTCGCGCGGGGCGGCGCAAGTCCAGCGGGCGAAAGGAGACCACGGGTGGCGTCGAGTGCGCGCCGCCGCTTGCCCGCAACGCCCGATTGCGACAATCTCCCGGCCCCTCGCAATCGCACTCGAACCTCCTGAGCCCGGACGCCATCATGAACGATCATTCGGCCAGCCTCTCCCTCGCTCTGCCGACCGCCAAACCAGAGGATGTCGGCCTGTCGCCGGCTGGCCTCGCGCGGCTCGAAGCGGTGATGCGGCGCGAAGTCGATTCCAAACGCCTGCCGGGCGTGACGATGCTGATCGCCCGGCAGGGGAAGGTCGCGTGGCGCGGCAATGTCGGGGCCTTGCGGCCCGGCGGTCCGCCGATGCGCGGCGACGGCATATTCCGCATCTATTCGATGACCAAGCCGATCGTCTCGGTGGCGCTGATGATGCTGGTCGAGGAAGGACGCCTGCTCATCGCCGATCCGCTCGCCAAATTCATTCCCGAATTCGCCGATGTAAAGGTTGGCGTCGAAAGGAACGGAAAGCTGGAACTGACGCCGCTCGAGCGCCCGATCGCCATCCAGGACCTGCTGCGCCACACCTCAGGCCTCACCTACGCCTTCACCGGGGCCTCGGTAGTGCAGCGCCTCTATGGCGAAGCGCAGTTGCGCAGACCCGAATACGACAGCGCCGCCTTTGTCGCGGCTCTCGCCAAGCTGCCACTGATCAATCAGCCCGGCGCCTCGTGGGATTACAGCCATTCGACCGATGTCGTCGGGCGGGTGGTGGAAATCGTCTCCGGCCAGAGGCTCGGCGTGTTTTTGCAGGAGCGCATCCTCGGGCCGCTCGCCATGAACGACACGGCCTTTTTCGCGCCGGCGGAAAAACACGAACGCCTCGCCGAGGGATTCCCCATCGATCCCGACACCGGCGCGCCAGTGAAGCTCGCCGAAACGCGCGTCGCGCCCAAATTCGAATCAGGCGGCGGCGGCCTTGTTTCGACGATCGAGGATTACGCGCGCTTCCTGCAGATGCTTTCTCTCGGCGGCGCGCTCAACGGCGTCCGTATTCTCGGGCGCAAGACCATCGCCTATATGGCGTCCGACCATTTGAGCCCGGGGGTGAGAAACGGAACCCCGTCGCTGTTGCCGCCGGGCCATGGCTTCGGCCTCGGCTTTGCAGTGCGGCGAGAGGCCGGCATGGCGCCGACGCCGGGAACGCCGGGCGAATTCTTCTGGGGCGGCCTTGCCGGCACCAGCTTCTGGATCGCGCCGGGGGAAGAGCTCTTTGCGATCATGATGATCCAGGCGCTCGGCCAGCGCGACTATTACCGCCAGCTTTTCCGCAATCTGGTCCATGCCGCGCTGGCGTAGCCATGCGCGCGCCGGGCAGCTATGGCGCCTGCTGGCGTCACAATACGCACATACTGAACAAAATTACATGGCCCCTCCGGCGCTTGTTAAGGATTGTTACGTTTCGTTAACCATATTTGGGCGAAGGTCGTATCGATTCGTTAACCAGAAGCGCCGGCCATGATTCGCGGGCCAACGCGCGAATCTCAGAAGGGGCAGGATCTGATGCGCACCATAGCTTTCGTTACGCAAAAAGGCGGTTCGGGTAAGAGTACGCTGGCGTCCTCACTGGCGGTCACCGCCCATGAGGCCGGCGAGCGTGTGTTCGTCCTCGACATGGACCCGCAGCATTCGCTGCTGAGCTGGGCCAAAACCCGCGGCGTCGACGACGTGCCGGTCAGCGCCGTCACGCCGGGAAGATTGCCGGCAACCCTGGCGGCCCTCGAAAAGAACGGGTTCACGCTGGCCATTATCGATACGGCGGGCGCGGAAGGCGGCTCCGCCGAAGCGGCGATGAAAGCGGCCGACCTCAATATCATTCCCTCACGGCCGAATATTTTCGACCTGTGGGCGAGCGAACTGACGCGTAAGACGCTGAAGGCGCTACGCGCCGAATTCGTCTTCGTCCTCAACCAGTGCCCGCCGGCGCAGCAGACCGCCCGCGTCGAGGAAGGCGCTGCGGCTCTCGAAGCGATGGGCGGCCTGATCACACCCCTGGTGCTCGCCCGCGTCGACTACCAGGAAGCGGCGCGCCACGGCTGGGGCGTGACCGAAATCAATCCAAATGGGGCCGCGGCCGAGGAAGTAAAAGCGCTGTGGTCTTCGATCAAGCGCCGCCTGGCGCGCGGCAAAGCCAAGGCGCCCGTCCGCAAGGCGGCCTGACGCTTCCAGTGCTATCATGGCGGTCCTTAAAAAGAGGACCGCCATGACCTATCAATCCGCCTGGATGAATCCGGAGCTGAGCGCCTTTCGCGATCAGTTTCGTCGCTTTCTCAAGGCCGACCTCGCGCCCAAAGCCGAAGGCTGGCGGCGCGCCAAAATGGTCGACCGCGACGCCTGGCGCGCCCTCGGCGGCATCGGCGCGTTGCTGCCGAGCGTGCCTGAGGCTTATGGCGGCGGCGGCGGCACTTTCGCCTTCGAGGCTGCGGTCATCGAGGACATCACCGGTCTCGTTCCGGAACTGGCGACCGGCGTCAGCGTCCATAGCGCGATCGTCGCCCATTACATCCTGAACTACGGCTCGGATGAGCAGAAGCAGCGCTGGCTGCCGAAAATGGCGAGCGGCGAATTCATCGGCGCGATCGCGATGACCGAGCCCGGCGCGGGCTCTGACCTGCAGGCCGTGCGGACCACGGCCAAAAAGGTCGGCAATTCCTACCAGCTCAATGGCCAGAAGACCTTCATCACCAATGGCCATGCCGCCGATCTCGTCGTCGTCGTCGCGCGCACCGGCGAGCCGGGCGGCAAGGGCCTGTCGCTGCTGGTGCTGGAGACCAAGGATTGCGAGGGCTTCCGGCGCGGCCGAAGTCTCGACAAGATCGGGCTGCACGCTTCCGACACCGCCGAACTCTTCTTCGATAACGCGATCGCGCCGCCGGAAAATCTGCTCGGCGGCGAAGAAGGCCAGGGCTTCGTCCAGCTCATGCAGCAATTGCCGCAGGAGCGGCTGGCGCTGGCGGTCGGCTCGGTCGCGGCGATGGAAAGCGCGATTGCGCTCACCGTGGACTACACCAAACAACGCCAGGCGTTTGGCAAGCCGATCTTCGAATTCCAGAACACTGCCTTCAGGCTCGCCGAGCGCAAGACGGAGGCGACGATCGCGCGCATCTTCGTCGATCATTGCATCGGCCAATTGATCGCCGGCGAACTCGACACGGTGACGGCGTCGATGGCCAAATATTGGTGTTCGGACAAACAGGCCGAGACCGCCGACGAATGCCTGCAACTGCACGGCGGCTACGGCTATATGGAGGAATATCCAATCGCACGGATGTTCGTCGACGCGCGGATCCAGAAGATCTACGGCGGCGCCAATGAGATCATGAAAGTGATCATTGCAAGATCGTTGTGAGCGGCGCGCGCGGCGGCGAGGAAATGCCGGCGTGGGTCATAAACGAAACGAAGATGCGATTGAGCTGCGCGACGCCCTTCGACGTCATGGCCGGGACAAGGCCGCGGCTGTTCGGTTGAGCAAGACCGGTTGCAAATCTTAAGTCGCACACACCCCGCGTCGTGGCAACCCTGGCACGTCATGCCCGGCCTTGTGCCGGGCATCCACGCCCAGAAGCCACTGCCAACATCAAAGTTTGTTTGCAGCGGCGCCGCGTGGATGGCCGGGACAAGCCCGGCCATGACGACGAAGGACGGTACACAGACTATTTGCATCTCCGTTTGCGCAGCTTTTCGTTTCCCCGGACAGCCCTGCAACAAGGGGGGAGGGAGTTCGCGGCGGCAACATCTCCGAAAAACGCTAACCCAACAATCGCGCGACCCGTCCTCTGTTGGCGCATCTGTCACAAGACAGTGACAAAACTCGCCGGCTGAGTCCTCAGTCTCACCTCGCGGAATGGACGGATGTGTCATGGTGGCGATGATTGTAGACGCCTCCGGCGTGCGCGCCGCGGCCGATCCGGCCGAACTGCGCCGGCAAGTGGGCGCGGGCGCATTTTTCTGGCTCGACATATTCGGCGAGGACGCAACGACCCGTTCGCGTTACTTGAGCGAAATTGGCCTCGAAGCCGGCGACATTGCCTGGGCGCAGCGCTTCGGCCAGGCCGGCCGTATCCATATCGGACGGCAAAAATTGCGCGCCGTGACCTGGATGGCCGATCCTGCCGGCAATCTCATCGAAGTCCATGTGATCTGCTGGCGGCGCTGCATCGTGTCCGCGTGGACGGGCGAGGCCGGCGCCCTTGACGAAATCCGCGAGCAATTCTCCGAACGCGCCTGCGGGATCGAAAAGAGCCCCTATCACGCGACCGCGGTTCTCCTTCAGCTCTTGCTCGGCACGCTGGACAATGCGATCCGCGGGCTGGACGCGACGCTCGACGACATGCGTCTGCGATTGGACAGAGACGTCGGCTCGGTCGACTATTCCCTGATGGCGCGGCGCGGGCAAAGGCTGCAATCCTTCGCCGCCGGCTTCGACCGCTATTCGAGCGCGGTCCGCTCGGCGATCGTCGGCATCGAGACGATCGCCGGCATGGACCCCGCAGCCGCCGCGGAATTCGACGATTACGCCGAACAGGTCGAGGATATCGAAGAACAGCTCTATCAGCGGCGGCGCTGGCTCTCGGAGCTGATGCACGACCACTCGACGGCGATCGCGGAACGCCAGGGCGAGCAGATCAATCGCCTGACGCTGGTCTCACTGATCTTTCTTCCCGTGACCGCGCTGACCGGCTTTTTCGGGATGAACTTTGAATGGATGAACCAGGCGCTGACCAGCAAAGAGGCGTTCTTCATACTCGGCGTCGCCCTGCCGCTCGTCGGCATGGCGGCGACAATCGTTTGGCTCGTCCATCATGGCCTGATTCAAATCAACGGGCGGCGGCTCAGGCCGGCCAAGCCGCAGGTAGAAACTGAAGAGCGCGGATTTTTGGCGGCCAGCCGATGGGAGGGCGCGAGCGCCGTCAGCGACGCGGCTTCCGCGCGGGCGAAGTTGACGGGTTAGGTCACAGGCTCGGCGCATGGACAGCATCCGGCGGCCAAGCTAGCTTGGCGCATGATCCGTGTCCTCGCTCTCGCCCTGTTGGCCGCCGCTGCCATTTCATCGGCGCGCGCGGAAAATCTCCGGACCTATTCGAATCCGCGTTTTGGCGCGACCGCCGAATATCCGAGCGACTGGCGTCCCGATCCCCCGCCGGAGAATGGCGACGGGCTGGTATTCCGGGCGCCGGACGGCAAGGCCACGATCACTATCTCAGGCATTCTGAACATCGCCGATACGCCTGAGGAAGCGATGCGCGACGAGGAAAAGGGCTATGACGGCCAGACGGTCACCTTTCACCAGCATGGGCGGCGATGGGTCATCGTATCGGGCACGCATGACGACGCTATATTCTATCGCAAGTCGATTCTCGTCTGCCGCGATCAGATCTGGAACCAAGTCTATCTCGACTATCCCGCCGTTCGCAAAACCGAATTTGACGCGCTGGTCGCCAAGGTCGCCGCGTCGCTGCGTTTTTCGGGGGCCAGCGAGCAGATTCCGGACTGCCGCTGACGCGCGCCGAGGGCGGACCCGTCCAACCGTGGATATTTTGGCTCACCTTCTCTTCGCATGGCGTTCCTGAACAATGGACAAGCTCTTCGCACAGATCGCTACGAAGAAGGCGGAATTGGATCGCCTGCGGGAGCGCAAACCTGGCGCCTTGGAAAACCTCGAACACACTCATGACCTTGAGTTGACCTATACGTCGAATGCGATCGAGGGGAATACGCTGTCGGCCGCCGAGACCACGTTGATCGTCGAAAAGGGCATTACCATCGCCGGCAAGCCATTGCGCGATCATCTCGAAGCGCTCGACCATCATGATGCGATCGGCTATGTGCGCGCCCTTGCTCGGGGGACCGCGGCGATCAACGAGGCCGATGTCCGCAATTTGCATCGGCTGATCGTTTTGCGCTCGCATCCGGCCATCGCCGGGCGTTACGCCGACCAGAGCCGCTATGTATTGACGGATGCAGGTCGCCACGCCTTTCCGGCGCCCGCTCTCGTCCCGGCGTTGATGGGCGATTTCGCGGCTTGGCTGGTCGCCGCTCCCGGCGAACCGGTCACGGCCTTCGATGCGCACCGCCGCCTGGTGGATATCCATCCCTTCAATGACGGCAACGGACGCACGGCGCGTCTTTTGATGAACCTCATTCTCATTCGCGCGGGCTATCCCCCGGTCGCCGTGCGGCCTGAGGATCGCCCCGCCTATATCCACGCTTTGCAGGAGGCGCAGGGGGGAGGCGGCGTGGCGCGATTCAACCGCCTTCTCTTCGAACGCCTGGACGCGACCCTGAGCGATTATCTGACCGCGCTGCGCGAAGCGCTGCCTCCTTCGACATCGGATGTCGCGCCGCCGAGGAGCGGTTAGAGCATCAGCTCCCGCGCGGCGCCGCAAGCCGGAATCGCGCCTGACGACGCCGCCGGGCGCCTACCCGCCGATCACCGTCTGAATGACCTGCCCTCCTCGCTCGATCGTCAGCTTCCAATAGTTCGGGCGCGCCGCCGAGGCTTTTTCGAGATCGCGCGTCGTTTCGATCTTCTGGTCGTTGACGACGAGGATGATGTCGCCTTTCTGCACGCCGACATTGGCCGCTGTGCTGCCTTCGGGCGCATCGGCGACGACGACCCCCTCATGCGAAGTGGCGAGCGACAATTCCTCGATGACCGCCGGAGAGATGTTCATCACCGTCGCGCCCTGAAACGGCGACAGGGCTTTGATCTTGATCGCATCGCGTGGCGGCGCCTCCGGCGCGGCGATCAATTTCAGCGACAGCGCGACAACATTGCCATTGCGCTGAACGCTGAGCGCGGCGGCGCCGCCGACCGGTTTTTCGCCAAGGCGGAAGCCGACGCCGCCGCTATCGTCGACCGCCTGCCCATCGACGGCGATGATGACGTCGCCGCGTTTCAGGCCCGCTTCCGCCGCCGGGCCGCCTTCGGTCACGCTGGCGACCAGCGCGCCGATCGGGCGATCGAGGCCGATCGAATCGGCGATATCCTTGGAGACATTTTGTAGCGCGGCGCCGAGCCAGGGGCGCCGCACCGCCTTGCCGCCACCCTTGGCCGCCGCAACCACGCCCTTGACCATATTGACGGGGATGGCGAAGCCAATGCCCATGCTGCCGCCCGAGCGCGAATAGATCGCCGAATTGATGCCGACCAGTCGTCCGCTGAGATCGACCAGCGCGCCGCCCGAATTGCCGGGATTGATCGCCGCGTCAGTCTGGATGAAGAAGCCGTAATCGCTGATGCCGGCCTGCGTGCGCGCCAAAGCCGAAATGATCCCCTGCGTCACCGTCTGGCCGACGCCGAAGGGATTGCCGATCGCAATGACGAAATCGCCGACCTCGATCGCATCCGAATCGCCAAGCTCGAGCACCGGGAAATTTTCGTCGCTCTTGATCTTCAGCACGGCGAGATCGCTGCGCGGATCGCGCAGCACGATTTTCGCCTCGAATTCCCGGTGGTCGGAAAGCGCGACCTTCACCTCCGTCATGCCCTCGATGACATGGTGGTTGGTGACGACGAGGCCGCTCGGATCGACGATCACGCCCGAGCCAAGCGATTGCGAGCTGCGCGCGTCGCCGCCCTCCTGGCCAAAGAACTGGCGAAAGATCGGATCGTCGAACAGCGGATTCGAGGCGCGCCGCTCGACCCGCGAAGCATAGACGTTGACCACCGCCGGCTGCGCCTTTTTGACCACCGGCGCGAAGGACAGATGCACTTCGCCAGGGCTCTGGGGCACGAGCTTCGGCGCATCGGCCATCGCCGGAGCGAAGAGCAACGCCAGAACCGCGACCATCAAAAAACGAAGCAAGGCTGACCTCCAGCAAGACGCTTATCGCCAGATATAAAGCGGGGCGCCGACCGGCGCAAAAAACGCGGTTCCTGACCCGCTTGGCCAAAGAGCATGGCGGTTTCAAGTCGGCGATTTTTCCCCCGCTGGGCGCGGCGGCGCGCCCTTGCGCTTCCTGCGGCGGCGGGCAGCGAGCTGGTTCAACGCCTCAATGAGAATCGAGAAGCTGATCGCCGCGTAGACATAGCCCCTGGGCACATGGAATCCGGCGCCGTCGGCGACCAGGGTCATGCCGATCAGAAGAAGGAAGCTCAGCGCCAGCATTTTCACGGTGGGATGAGCGTCGATGAATTTGGCGAGCGGTCCGGCGGCCACCGCCATGATCACGACAGCGACGACGATCGCCGCCGCCATCACCCAATATTCGCTGGCGATGCCGACGGCGGTGATGACGCTGTCGAGCGAAAACACGATATCGAGCAGCATGATCTGCACGACGACGGCAATGAAACTCTGACGCTCGCCGCCCGATTCATCGCCAGGTTCTTCGCCCTCGAGGCGGTGATGGATCTCGCTCGTGCCTTTATAGAGCAGGAACAGGCCGCCAGCGATCAGGATGAGGTCGCGCCACGAAAAGCCATGGCCGAACGCTTCGAACAACGGCCTGACGAGCCCGATGATCCAGGCGATCGAAGCGAGCAGCGCGAGGCGGCCGACCAGCGCCAGGCCCAGCCCGATCCGCCGCGCCCGATTCTGGAGTTTTGTCGGCAATTGGCCGGCGAGGATCGCGACGAACACGATATTATCGATGCCGAGCACGATCTCGAGCGCGATCAGCGTCAACAGGCTCGCCCATATCTGGGGATCGCTCAACCATTCCATCGTCAATTCTCCGACGCATTCCCCTTCGGAACGCCCGCTGTCTGTTATCTCCTGAAAAGAGACCGCCCGACAGCGGCGACATTCCGGCTTTGCTGCTCATCCCGAGCAAATTGCTTTCGGGGCTTGGGCGGCGGCGCACGCAGCCATCCCAGACGCAAGGCGCGGGTCGTTCGGCTCCGCGCCTTAACTCGTCGATGAGGGAATGGGAATTGCTCGGTTCGGCAAATCAGTTCCGCTTTTCGGCGCGCGACGCGTCTTCGGGAAACTGGCCGATCGATCGAGGGCGCTTTCATCGTCAGGCTCCGCGACATCGACCGTGTCCCGTCGCGCAGCGACACAAGACACGGCGATCCGACATCGCGGAATGAGGCCGATACGCTTTCGGCTTTCCCGCCAGAGGGGCCCGGATCAATTCGTAAAAGAGCAGTTGGGCGGTCGTGGCTCAGTCTTCAAGAAGAGCGCGCGCAATTTTTGTGAATGAGCGCCGTTGGCGCAGGCGCGCCAAGGTCAATTTCCAGCGTAGAGCGCATGGTGAATCTCATGAGCCACGCGATCCGGCTCATCGAGCGGCAACAGGGTGCGCCCACCCGCGACCGCGACCAATTCCGCGCGCGGAAATATGTCGCGCAACCGACGCGCGAAGTCGATTTTAAAGAACCGGTCCGCAGCGCCCCAGAGCAACAGTACAGGTTTGGCGAAAAGATTGAGGCGGGTGGAGACATCGAGCAATTCCGCAGGCCGAATGGCGTCCAGGAAGCGCGCGGCGTCGCGGCGCACCCCGGAATCCGCGATCGCCGGGCTGATCCACCGAAGAGTCATTTCCGGATCGAGGTGTTTGCGGACGAGCGGGCCATAGCCGAACGCCGAATGTCGCGCCCAGACCGGACGCATCATCCTCATCATGAAGCCGAGCCGCCCCGGCCGCCTTCCCGCCTTCACCAGCAAGCCGAACGGCGGCGGCGGAAATTGGTCGAAAGCGTCGCAATTGGTCAGCACGAGACGCCCGATCCGCGTGGGATCGGCGTCGATGACGAACTGGCACAAAGCGCCGCCGGTATCGTTGCCGACCAGCGTTACGTCAGTGAGCCCGAGGGCGTCGAGAAAGGCGAGGATCAGCCCGGCGATGCTGCGCGGGCTGACATCAGCGTCCGGCGTGAGCGCGATTCGATGGGCGCCGAGCGGCAGGTCCGGCGCGTAGGAGCGGATTCCCTGGGCGGCAAGGGCGTCGGCCACCCCCGTCCATATCTCGCCATTGACGAGCAGGCCATGCAGGAAGACCACGGGCGGCTTGGCGCTCTGCGCAGGCCCGGCGATCCGGTAATGGATCCGTCCCTGGGCGAGATCGACGGTCGGCATGGCGGCCTCCTCGTGATATGTTTTGAATCGTGGTCGAACAAACATACATACAGTCTGTATGAAAATCAACCGACAGAGTCAGGGGGAGCGTTCGTCGGCGACGCGCGAGGCTTTGGTCGCCGCCGGGCGGTCGCTATTCGCCGCGCGCGGCTATGCGGATGTGGGCACCGAGGAGATCGTTCGAACCGCCGGCGTCAGCCGGGGCGCGCTCTATCATCAATTCGCCGACAAGACCGAATTGTTCGCCGCGGTCTTCGAGGCGGTGGAGATGGACGTGATCGGGCGCATCCGCGCCGCCATCGAAAAGGCCGGCGTTGCTGATCCGATCGCCATCATGCGCCTTGGCGCCAGCGCCTGGCTCGACGCCTGCATCGAGCCGGAAATCCACCAGATCGGGCTGCTCGACGCGCCGGCGGTGCTGGGCCTCGCCCGGTGGCGGGAGATCAGCACACGCTACAGCATGGGAATGGTTGAGGGACTGCTGGCCCATGCGATCGAGGTCGGCCGCCTGCCGCCACAGCCGATCAAGCCGCTGGCGCAAGTGTTGCTGGGAATGGTGCGCGAGGGCGCGCTCTATCTCGCCGACGCCGCCGACCGGACGCAGGCGCGCCACGACGTCGGCGTCACCATCGACAGACTGATCCAGGCGCTCGGGACAGAGTGATCGCGATTCTAAGGGGGAAGCTTTGGGCCGGCGCGAACGCCGGCGACCATTGCCGTTCCGTCAGCCCTCAGCGGCCTTCTTTTCCTGCACGGGGCCGGAATCCTTGCCCTTCGCCTCGACGTCGCGGTCGACGAACTCGATCACCGCCATCGGCGCATTGTCGCCGGGGCGGAAACCCGCCTTCATCACGCGCAGATAGCCGCCGTTGCGGGTCTTGTAGCGCGGGCCCAGCACGTCGATCAGCTTCTTGACGAGTTCGGGATCGCGCAGGCGCGAGATCGCCTGCCGGCGCGCATGAAGATCGCCGCGCTTGCCGAGCGTGACCAGCTTCTCGACGACGGGACGCAAATCCTTCGCCTTGGGCAGCGTGGTGATGATCTGCTCGTGCTTGATCAGGGCCTGCGCCATATTGGCGAACATGGCCTTGCGGTGCTCGGCGGTTCGGTTGAACCGCCGCAATTTATGTCCATGATACATTGCGGCTCTCCTGTTTTTGCGGCCGCCGTGCCAAGGTACGGCCGTCCTTTATTGGCGCTATGCGCCGCCTTCTCCCGCGAAGCGGGAGAAGGATCTCTCTTGCTCAGTAATGCTCTTCGAAACGCTTGGCGAGGTCCTCGATATTTTCGGGCGGCCAGCCGGTGACTTCCATGCCGAGATGCAGGCCCATCTGGGCGAGCACTTCCTTGATCTCGTTGAGCGACTTGCGTCCGAAATTGGGAGTGCGCAGCATTTCGGCTTCCGACTTCTGGATGAGGTCGCCGATATAGGTGATGTTGTCGTTCTTCAGGCAATTGGCCGAGCGGACCGACAATTCGAGTTCGTCGACCTTCTTGAGCAGAGCCGGATTGAAGGCGAGCTCGGGGATCGACTGGGCCGCTTCTTCGCGGCGCGGTTCCTCGAAATTGACGAAGACGTTGAGCTGGTCCTGCAGGATGCGGGCGGAATAGGCGAGCGCGTCCTCCGGCGCCAGCGCGCCATTGGTCTCGATGGTCATTGTCAGCTTGTCTTTGTCGAGGTCCTGGCCCTCGCGGGTGTTCTCGACGCGGTAGGAGACTTTGCGCACCGGCGAGAACAGGCTGTCGATCGGCATCAGGCCGATCGGCGAATCCTCGGCGCGGTTGCGCTCGGCCGGCACGTAGCCCTTGCCAGTCGTCACCGTGAATTCGAAGCGGATTTCCGCGCCTTCGTCGAGCGTGCAGATGACGAGGTTCGGATTGAGGATCTGGATGTCGCCGGTGGTCTGGATTTCGCCCGCCGTCACCGCGCCGGGGCCATTGCGCTTGAGCACGAGGCGCTTCGGCCCCTCGCCCTGCATCTTGACCGCGATGTCCTTGACGTTGAGCACGATGTCGACGACGTCCTCGCGCACGCCGGGGATCGACGAGAATTCATGCAGCACGCCATCGATATGGATCGAGGTGATCGCGGCGCCCTGCAGCGACGACAACAGGATGCGGCGCAGCGAATTGCCGAGCGTCTGGCCGAAGCCGCGCTCCAGCGGTTCGGCGACGACGGTGGCGAAGCGACGGGGATCGTCGCCATGCACGACTTCGAGTTTCTTGGGCTTGATGAGTTCTTGCCAGTTCTTCTGAATCACTTGGATCGCCTTCCATTCGACGAGGCCGGGGGGACGAATTCCCACCGCCTTCCGCGGATGCATTTTTTTCAGACAAGCGCGTCGCGGCTTCGCGCTTTGCAGCAGTTCAAGGCGCGCTCAGACGCGCCGACGCTTGCGTGGCCGGCAGCCGTTATGGGGGATCGGCGTCACGTCGCGGATGGAGGTGACGTTGAAGCCCGCCGCCTGGATCGCGCGCAATGCCGATTCACGGCCCGAACCCGGTCCGGAAACCTCGACCTCGAGCATGCGCATGCCATGTTCGGAGGCTTTCTTGACCGCGTCTTCGGCGGCCATCTGGGCGGCGAAAGGCGTCGATTTGCGCGAGCCCTTGAAGCCCATCGTGCCGGCCGACGACCATGAAATGGTGTTGCCCTGCGCGTCGGTGATGGTGATCATCGTATTGTTGAACGTCGAATTCACATGGGCGACGCCCGAAACGATATTCTTGCGTTCGCGACGGCGGACGCGGGTCGCTTCCTTAGCCATAGTTCATTCCTTACAAAGCGCCTGCGGCGCGAAAAATCAGGGAAACCTTCAGCAGTCCAGCCGTCACTTCTTCTTGCCGGCGATCGCCTTCGGCTTGCCCTTGCGGGTGCGGGCGTTGGTATGGGTGCGCTGGCCGTGCACCGGCAGGCCGCGACGATGGCGGAGGCCGCGATAGGCGCCCAAATCCATCAGGCGCTTGATATTGACCGCCACTTCACGGCGCAGGTCGCCCTCGACCATATAGTCGCGGTCGATCGTCTCTCTGATCTGCAGCACTTCCGAATCGGTCAATTGCGCGACGCGACGCTCCGGCGGGATATGAACCTTCTCGACAATTTCGGCGGCCTTCTTGGCGCCGATGCCGTGAATATATTGAAGCGCAATGATGACGCGCTTGTTGGTCGGAATATTGACGCCTGCTATACGAGCCAAGCTCTTTCTCCATATGGCCGCGCCGGAGCGCGGGGCTGAAACGCCCAAGACGTCCGGTGGAGGCCGGCCCTTGTCGAGGGATCCAAAACGCAAACGAGCCCGGTCGCACAAAGCGGCGCCGGGACCCAGAACCATTCGGGATCGCGGCTATTTAGTCGCTCACCGCGGCCGCGTCAACCGCCAAGTCGCCGTTCGCGCCTCTGTTCGAGCGCGCCGCATAGTGCAAAAGACAAATTTCAGAAAAGGATTTCTTGAAAAGAGAAAGCCTTGCCGCCCAACGCGAGAGTTCTCGCGCATCGGTCGCGGGGGCGTCTCGGCGCGCCGATCCTCGCGCTCGATCCCGGCCCGGCGCTGCTCGACGTCGCACGCGCAAGGCTCGCCGATTTCGCCAATGTCCGTTTCACGGAAGCGACTTTCGAGGAATGGCCGATGGCGCCGGCGGCGTTCAAGCTCGTCGCCGCCGCGGTGTTCGGCAATGTGTCGATGCCGCTCAAAGCCCCACTCGGACCGGCGCTCGATCGCCTTTATCGGCGCTATGCGCCCCGCCTCATCGAGTCGGCGCCGGGCGATTGGTATCTGCCCGGCGGCGTCCTCACGAAACTCTTCGCCGATACGCAGCTATTCGGCCCGGCAACGCATAAAGCCTATCCATGGACGCGCCGGCATGACGCCGCCGACTACGTCGCCCTGCTGTGCACAAGATCTGACTGCCAGATGTTGGACCCCGCCGCGCGCGACGCGCTGACCGCCGCGGTGGCGGAGGCGATCGAGACGCATGGCGGGGCGTTTGAAGCGGGCTATGAGGCGCATCTCTATATGGCGCGCCGCCTGTAACTGATTCGGCGCAAGATTCGGCGACGGCCGCAGGGCCGCGCAACCGGAGTTTCGCCGTGTCTGCGAACTTGAGCGTTCAAACCTCAACGTTCGTCAACGCCAAGCGGCGCGGTCAGAAATGTTCGCACGATCGGGTTGATGATGTCGGGCCGGGTCAGCGGCGCCATATGGCCGCCCTCCGCGATCTCGCGATAGGTCCAGTGGGGACAATGGCGGCGTAGCAGCGCATTGATCGCGCGAATGGGCGCCACGGTGTTGGGATCGCAGACGACAAGCGTGGCGCGCGGCAGCAGGCGCGCCCATTGCGCGAGGGGCGTGCTCTCGTCCATCACCGCGTCCCATTCGAAATAGTTCGGCTTCAACGCCTCCACGAAGGCGGCGCGCCGTTCGGGCGACGTATCGCTCCATGATCCCGCGCCGCCCCAATAATCGGCGAAGCGTTCGGCGGCGATCGACCATTGGCCGAGCGCGCCGAATTTCTTGATGCAATCGCGCAATTGCCAGGCTTCGGCGAAAGCGTCGCTCTCGCCCGCTTGCCGCAAGAGATAGAAAGGATTGGCTTCCAGGAGCGCGAGCCTTGCGACCCGGCCGGGCAGCCGCGCCGCCAATTTCATGGCGACCGACCCGCCGAAGGAATGGCCGACAAGGCTGAAAGAATCGACGTTCGCCGGCAGCGCCGCTTCGACAAGGCGCGCCTGGTCGTCAAGCGTTTGCGGACTATCATTCGGCCAGGGCGGCGTCTGGCCATAGCCGAACAAATTCACGGCGCGGACATGATGGTTCGCTTTCAGGTCGTCGATCAGACGGCGCCATTGACGCGCGCCCGACACGCTCGAATGCAAAAGCACGACAAGCGGACCGGCGCCCGCCTCGAGAAAATCGACTGCGATCGCCGGCGCGCCGCTCACGCGTCCGCTTCCGGCCATTCGTCGTTCGACTGGCCGTGCAGGGCGGCGGCGGCGCCTTCGCGCGCGGCCGCTTGTTTGACGCCCCGCGCCCGGACGAGGAGCGCCGCGCAATCCTGATTGGCCGGGTCGGCCATCAAGCGTTCGAATGATGACGGCTCGGGAGCAACCATCCCCGCCTGCTCCATTTTCTCGAGGCAGGCGGCGAGATCGTCGGCCAATAGTGCGCGCAACCTATCCAGGGTTTTCGCGGCGACCGACAATTCAGGAAAGTCGGGCAGCTTGGCGGCGAGGAAATCCTCCTGGTTCGCCCGGACGAGGGCGATATATTGGCGCATGATAGGGCCTCCGTGACGCGCTGCGGCGTCAGTCAATCATTAGCGGGAAAATGAGTCCAATTGCGAGAAAAAGCGGCGCTACGCGTCCGTCTCCCTGGGCCGTCGTCCAATGCGCATCGCGAACAATCTGCCGGCGATCGCGCCGCCAAGCTCGTCGGTGATTTTCACCGGCAGGCCAGCGCGATGAAGTTTCTCTGAGCGTCAGCGTAGGTTGAATCATCTTGCGCCTGGACAGGACAAAAGCGAAGCTTATACCGCCATCGCTGACTAGCTCGCGCAGTCACCAAACTGATTGCTATGGGCGTCGCCTTAAAGGCGTTCCTTGCGTTCAATCTCCTCCCCGCCCTCGCCCGCCGCTGCAAGCGCCCGCAGCCCCTCGCGGTAGGTCGGGTATTTCGGCGCAAAGCCCAGCTCCCTCTTCAATCTGGCGATCGAGACGCGCTTGTTGTCGGCATAGAAGCTGCGCGCCATTGGCGTCATCTCGGCGGTCTCGAACGGCTCCTCGGGCGGCGGCGGCAATCCGAGCAGACCGGCGGCGAAGGCGATGACGTCCTGCGGCGGCGCCGGCTCGTCGTCGGCGACATTCCAGACTTCGCCCCGGCCGCCCGCGAGAAGCGTCAACCCGATCGCCTGCGCGATATCCTCGACATGGGCGCGATTGAACGTCTGGCCGGGCTTGACGATGCGCCGCGCCTGCCCCGCGCGCAATTTGAGCAGCAGATTGCGCCCGGGCCCATAGATGCCGGCCAGGCGCAGGATATGGACGGGAACGTCCATCGACGCGCCGAGCGCGATCCATTGTTGTTCGGCGGCGAGGCGGGCGCGGCCGCGCTCGGAGCGGGGCGAGGCCACGCTCGTCTCGTCGATCCAGGCGCCGCCATGGTCGCCATAGACGCCGATCGTCGAGAGATAGACGATCGCGCTGAGGCGCCGCATCGCGCCAATCGCATTGGCGAAACGCGCCAGCACGACATCGCCGGCGCCCGGCGCGATCGACACGATGAGCGCCTCCGCCTCAGCAAGGCGCGGCGCGATTGCCGCTTCGGCGCGTTGGCCGTCGAAGACGAAGGCCTCGATGCCGTCGCGCCGCAACGCCTGCGCTTTGTCAGCATCGCGCACCGTGCCGCTCGCCGCAACGCTCTCCTGGGCCTCAAGAAAGTGCAGCGCGGAATAGCCGAGGCCGAAACAGAAGATGTTCACGGCGCGGCGCCCTCGTCGGAATTTTTCGCGCGGTCGAGCGTGCGCCCATAGAGCAGCATGCATGGCCCGGTCGGCGCGGCGGCGGCGATCAGCGCCGGCATTTCAGCGATCGGCGTGATGAAACGGCGCTCCTCGGGCAGGCTCGCGTTCTCGATCATCACTGCCGGCGTCGCCGGATCGAGCCCTTCGTCAAGCAGGCGGCGCGCCAAAGCCGGCAACGTCTTGACCCCCATATAGACCGCCGTCGTCGCGCCGGGGTCGACGAGGGCCGGCCAGTCGAGCCGCTCCGGCAGCGAGCCGTCCGCCGCATGGGCGGTGATGAACTGGATGCGCCGCGCCCGGTCACGCTCGCTGAGCGAAAGGCCGAGCGAGGCGGCGGCGGCGAGCGCCGCGGTGATTCCAGGAATGATCGTGCATTCGATGCCGGCGGCCTGGGCGGCGGCGATCTCTTCATTGGTGCGCCCGAAAATTGCGGGATCGCCGCCCTTGAGGCGAACAACCTTCTTGCCGGCAAGTCCGAGCGAGACCAGCAAAGCGGAGATGTCGGCCTGTCCGACCGACGGCCCATGCCCGCGTTTGCCGACATTGACACGCTGCGCTTCGCGGCGCGCCAATTCCAACACGGCGGGCGAAACGAGATCGTCGAACAGGATGACATCGGCCGATTGCAGCGCGCGCACCGCCTTCAGCGTGAGCAATTCGGCGTCCCCCGGCCCGCCGCCGACCAGCACCACCTGCCCCTTGCCGTCCTCCTTTTCGCCAGCCGAGGCGGCCATCAGGCTGTCGAGATCGTGGAGCCTGGGTTTGCGGCCGGCGCTGGAAAGGGCGAGCGTTGCAAAGCGTTCCCAGAAATTGCGCCGGCGCCGGAAGGCGGCGCCGAGTTCGGAAAATTGCGGCCGCCATTCCTTGGCCGCCTGCGCCCAGGCGGCGAAATTGGCCGGGATCAGCGCTTCGATCCGCGCCCGCAAAGCCTGGCCGAACACCGGCGCCGCGCCATCTGTGGAAATGCCGATGACGAGCGGCGAGCGATTGACGATGGTCCCGAACGAAAAGTCGCAATATTCCGGCACGTCGATGACATTGACGGGCGCCCCCGCCTGCCGCGCCGCCTGGGCAAAGGCCTCGGCCTCCTCAGTGCTGGCGGCGTCGGCGACCGCCAGCGCCGCGCCGGCAAGATCGCCCGGCTTCCAGGCGCGCAGGAAAATGGCGATCCGCGGATGGCGTCCCGCCGTCTCCAGCATTTTGGGCGACGGCGCGGGCGCGAACACGGCGACATCGGCGCCGCTGGCGGCGAGCAGTTCGGCCTTCCAGGCGGCCGCCTCAGAGCCGCCGGCGAGCGCCACCCGCCGCCCCGTCAGCTTGAAGAAGACGGGCAGGTTGGCGAGCGGACGTATCGCGTCAAGCGCCCGCTCGCTGGGGTTGCGGCGCGGCGCGGCATCGCCGGAAAATTCGGATCGGGCGCCCAAATCGTCGGGCATATCGTCACCATTCCCTGGGGCCTCGCGTAATTTTCCTTCAAACGCCCCGGCAAGACGCCTATATCAAATGCCGCGCGATCCAAAGCTTCCGATTTTCGAGAGCCCGGTCCCCGGCGCAATGCGGGGGCGGCGTCGCTGGATCGGCGCTTCCATGGAGTATGAATTTTGCTCGACGAAAATGCGATCGCAGAGGCGCTTGGCGCGGTTCATGGGCCAGACGGCAAGACGCCGCTGCCGCAATCGGGCGCGATCGGCGGGCTCACCCAACGCGACGGCAAGGTCTATTTGTCGATCGTCGTCGATCCAGCCCAGGCTGATAAAGCGGAGGCGATGCGCAAGGCGGCCGAGACCGCGCTGCGCGGCGTCGAAGGCGTTACCGCCGCGATCGTCACGCTGACTTCGGAACGTATGCCAGGGGCGCCCCCCGCCCATAATCATGGTCATGGCCATTCTCCGGCGCCCGCCGGCAAAGGCGCGCCGCGCCGCGTTCCCGAAAGCGTCGCCGGCGTGCGCAACATCGTCGCCGTCGCCTCGGGCAAGGGCGGGGTCGGCAAATCGACCGTCGCCGCCAATCTCGCCATTGCGATGGGACAAGAGGGCTGGCGCGTCGGCCTGCTCGACGCCGACGTGTTCGGCCCTTCGGCGCCGCGCCTGTTCGGCCTGACCGAGAAGCCGAAAGTCGAGCAGAGCTTCCTCGTGCCGCTCCTCGCCTATGGCGTCAAAGTGATTTCGATCGGGCTGATGATCGAAGAGGAATCGCCTGTCGTCTGGCGCGGGCCGATGGTGATGTCGGCGGTGACGCAATTGCTGCGCGAAGTGGCGTGGGGCGAACTCGATTGCCTCGTCGTCGACATGCCGCCCGGCACCGGCGACGTCCAGCTCACGATGGCGCAGAGCGCGCCGCTCGCCGGCGCGATCATCGTTTCGACGCCGCAGGATCTCGCCCTGATCGATGCGCGGCGCGGCATTGCGATGTTCGACAAAGTGAGCATTCCGGTGCTCGGCATTATCGAGAACATGAGCTATTTCATCTGCCCGCATTGCCAGGGGCGCAGCGATATTTTCGCCCATGGCGGCGCGCGTCACGAAGCCGAAAAGCGGGGCGTCGCCTTCCTCGGCGAAGTGCCGCTCGACATGGCGATCCGCGAAACCTCCGATGCCGGGCGCCCGATCGTCGCCGCCGATCCCGATGGCGCACATGCGGCGGCGTTTCGCGCGATCGCGCGCGCATTGATCGGCAGGCTCGACGCGCCGCGACGCGCCGCGCCTAAAATCACGATCGGCTGAGCCGGATGGCCGAACCTGTCCAGGAAAAACCTGCCGAGCCCTGGCCGACCGAATTGCGGCTGACCGACGAGGGGCGGCTGTTGACGATCGCTTACGATTCCGGCGAGCTCTTCGCCTTGCCGGCGCGGCGTCTTCGCCTCGCCACGCCGAGCGCCGAGGCCAAGCGCCTGTCGCCGGCCGAGCGCGAGGCTCAGATTGGCGACCGGCCCGTCCGCATCGTAGAAATCGCGCAGGTCGGCAATTATGCGATCCGGCCGACCTTCGACGATGGCCATTCCACTGGCATTTTCACCTGGGCCTATCTGGCCAGGCTCGGACGCGAGGCCGGCTAGCGAGACAGGACGACGCTTGGCCGAATTGGCGCGCGCGGCGTTCCATGCTTTACAATGGCTGAAATGGGCTTGGCCGACGCGGCCGCGCCAGAACGGAAGACATCCAGTGACCCCTGAACAATGCAGAATGGCCCGCGCCGGCCTTGCGCTTGGCGTTCGCGAATTGGCGGAAGCCGCGCGCGTGTCGATCGGCACGGTCAGCCGCTTCGAATCGGGTCAGGGCGTGCCCGAGATGACCGTCGGCCTGTTCCAGAAAGCGCTCGAACGCGCCGGCGTCGAATTTGTTTCGGACGGCGGCGATTGCGGCGTCTGGCTGCGCAAGGGCGGCAAGGGCGCGGCGATCCCGGTCGAGGAGCTGAACGCCGAAAACGACGAATAAGAGCGCGGTTTGCGCCACCTCTCAGCGCCGCCCTTCAATACGGCGTATCCCCGCCATCGGCGCTGATCGCCTGGCCGCGAATGATGAGCGCGGCATCGCTCAAAAGAAACGAAATCGTGCGCGCGACTTCGCTGGGATCGATATGCCTCAGCAATTGCGAACTGACCAACTTGCCGAACACATCGTCGGGCGGGGAATCGACGAGCTTGCCATAGGCGATGGCGACCTCGCGCAGCATGTCGGTGGCGACGCCGCCCGGGCAGACGCAATTGACATTGATGTCGTGCGCGGCGAGCGCCGCCGACAGCACGCGCGTCACGCTGATCAGGCCGGCCTTGCTGGCGCTATAGGCGAGCGATTCCTTGTGCCCCTTCTTGCCCGCTTCGGAAGCGACATTGACGATGGCGCCGCGCACGCCATTGGCGATCATCGATTTGGCGGCGAGCCGCGCCGCCTCATAGGCGCCGAACAGGTTGACCGAGAAAATCTTCTCCCAATCGCTCCAGGCGATTTCGAGGGGATCGGCATGGATGACGATCGCCGCGCAATTGACGAGGCCGTCGATGCGGCCGAGCCCCGCCTCGGCGGCGGCGATGGCGCTGGCGATCGAGGCGGGTCTGGCGGCGTCGAGCACGATTGCGAACGCTTTGGCGTCGCCGATCGCCGCCACCGTCCTGTCGAGCGCCGCCTGGCGCACATCGGCGAGCGCGACATGCGCGCCCTCGGCGAGAAGCAGCTCGGCCGTGGCGCGCCCGACGCCGCCCGCCGCGCCGGTGACGATGAAACCTTTGCCCGCGTGAACCGGGCCAGCGCGCCGGGCGCGGACCGGCAGAGGCGCATGCGGCGGCCGCGTCGAAAAATCACCCATCGCTTTACTCCCCCCAGGCCGGTCGCGCGGACGGCGGCCTCGGGTGAACCGGGATCGCCGCTCGCATCCATAAAGCTATTCCTGGCGTTCGCGGAGGGAAACAAAAGCTAGGCGCAAAAGCCAAGCCATATTATTGTTGAGGTCTGCCCGCCGGCTGGCCCGGCGGCGATCCGCTGGAATAGGCGTGCGAAACTAAACCGTCATCTAACCTATTGATATATCACGAATCCAGGTACTATCTGCGCGCTCCGATCTTGGAATGAACCCTTCGGCTGGGTGCGCGGGCGCGCCCATCCCGCGCTTTTTCGGCCGTTCGGGCTATGGAGGCGGCGTTTCTTTCGTGAGGGCGCGCCCCGCCGCCTGAGCAAAAAATTTCGCTCAACCCCCCGTCTTGGATCGGCCTTGATCGTCGCCCATATGCCTGTGCGCGGGCGGAGAGCCCGAATGGGAGAAATCGATGACCCCCGAAGAACGCCAAATGCTCGCCAGCCTGTTCGAACGCGTCGGCTCGACCGCTTCGACGCCGCGCGATCCCCAGGCGGAGACCTTTATCGCCGACGCCGTTCGCGCGCTGCCCTTTGCGCCCTACGTGCTCGCGCAGACCGTTCTGGTTCAGCAGCAGGCGTTGGAAAACGCCAGCCGGCGGCTCGCCGAGCTCGAGGCGCAGGCCAAGGCCGCGCCGCAGGAGGAAACCAGCTTCCTCGGCAGCATCGGCAAATCCCTGTTCGGCTCCGGCCAGAGCGCCCCGCCCCCGCCGCCGCGCTCCAATTACGATGCGAGCGCCTATCAGCGCCAGCCGACTTACGCGCCGCCGCCGCAACAGCAGGGCTACGCGCCCCAGCCGCAGCCGGGTCCATGGGGCGCGCCGCAGGCCGCGGCGCCCACAGGGGGCGGCTTCATGCAGAGCGCGCTGACGACGGCGGCCGGCGTCGCCGGCGGCGTCGTGCTCGCTCATTCGCTGGGCAGCCTGTTCGGCGGCCATTCCGGCTCGGGCTTCGGCGGTTTCGGCGGCGGCGAGGAGGTCGTCAATAATTATTACGAAGCCGCGCCCGACGCGGCCGGCCAGCATGCCCAGGATGTCCTGCAGGACCAGGATCAGGACCAGGATATTGATCAGGACGCCGGCTATGACAGTTCAGGCGACGACAGCGGCAGCTCGGATACCTGAAAGCGCACAAAAAAGGGCCGCCCCGCCTGGTGGCGAGGCGGCCCGTCTCTGCCCGACGCCGGCCCCGGCGGCCGTTCCGATCTGACGCCGGATTCAGCCGCGCATCTCTTCAGATGACGATGACTTTCGTACCGACCGGCACGCGGTTGTAAAGGTCGATCACATCCTGGTTCATCATGCGGATGCAGCCCGACGAGACATTCGTGCCGATCGTGGCGGGCTCGTTGGTGCCATGGATGCGATACATCGACGAACCGAGGTAAAGCGCGCGCGCGCCGAGCGGATTGCCGGGACCGCCGTCCATATGGCTTGGCAGGTCGGGGCGGCGCAGCATCATTTCGGGCGGCGGCGTCCAGCCGGGCCATTCCGCCTTGCGGCTGACAGTCTTGACTCCCGACCATTCGAAGCCCGGCCGGCCGACGCCAATGCCATAGCGCAAGGCGCGCCCGTTCGGCTCGACGAGGAACAGGAACTTGTGTGGGGTGTCGATGACGACGGTGCCGGGTCGCTCGCTGCCGTCATAGTCGACTTCCTGCCGACGGAATTGTTGGTCAGCGACTTCGCGCGGTTCGGCCTCCATCGCCGGCGCGGGGTTGAGCGCCGCTACCTGCGTGGACGCGGAATAGGCGGGCGCCAGCGGGGCGCCATAGACGATGGCGCCAGCCTGGGCGCCCGGTTGGTTGTAAAGCGCCGCCGAGCCCGTATAGCCCGTCACGAGATAATCGATGAAGCCGCCGCCATAGGGGCGGCGCTGGTCCCCCTGCATCGGCCGCCGAACCTTCTGCATCTGCTCCGGCGTGACCCCGGGAACGACGAGCGGGTCCTGCGCGGCGCGCGCGGCCGGAACCGCGGACGCCAGGGCGGCGAGACCGAGTGCGAAGGGCAGGAAGATCGCCGCTCCTGGAATGAAAGTCCGATAGACGCGCTGCATGATCGAGGCCCCGAAGCCGCTGCTGGCGAGAAAGTTCGAGGAACGCGCTGCGACTCTCTCGGCGTCAATCATACCCGAATGTTAATCGTCGAATATGCAATTTAGACATGATGGTTATTGGATGGTGACCAGCCGAGCCAAAGTAAATGCAAGCTTAGAAATCGTCCTGAAATTTCGATGAAGAAACGCGGTGAATGAAATCTTATCGCGGCGTCAGGCGTGCGACTTGACCATGCCGGCGATTTTCATGCGCACCCGCCCGATATCGAGCACATAGGCCAGCGCGCCATAGACGAAGCCGCCAATCGCGATTTGCGCGACGAGGACGAGAAGTCCCGGCGCGTGCGCGCGCAGCGGCAGAACCACGACCATCATCGCCGCGGTCGCCACCAGCGTGGACAGAATGTCCAGGGCGCTCGGCCACACCGGCCTTTTCGTCGCCGCCAACGCAAGCCCGACGATCAAGCCGATGATCTGAGCGCCCGATTGCGACAGCGCCAGCCAGTAGACGTCAAGCCCATGCGGCGCCGCGGCGAGCAGGATCATATCGGCGATGCAAGCCGATAGAGCCGAAATGATCATCGGCGCGGTGCTTTTGCCGATCTGGAAAATCGGCGCCACCGCATATTGCAGCAGCCCATAGCAGAACAGGCCCGGCAGCAGGGCGGTCAAATAGACGGCGAACGGACCGCGAAAGGCCTCCGGAACGATCAGCGCCTGAAAGCTCGGCAGGACCAGCCAGAGCCCGACGCTGGTCGGCAGGATCACGGCGAACACCACGCCCATGTTCTCGGCGAGCTGGGCGCCGGCGCCCTCGGCGCCATGCGTTTCGTCGGCGCGCACCGCGAGTTGAAATAACAAGACGTCGAACGTCGAGGCGATCGCCCCAAGGATGCGAAAGCCCAGATCATTGGCCAGAGAAAACTGTCCGGCCTCGCCAAATCCAAAGAGCCCGCTGACGATCAGTCGATTGGCGAGCGGAATGATCTGGAACAGGATCGAAGCGCCGACCAGCGGCAGGCCATAACCCATATATTCGAGGGTCAGCGCGCGCCGCCCATTGGCGAGCGAGGCGCCCGCGTCCCGCAACGTGCGCCATGAACTCGCTAGCGCTCCGGCGACGCTGAGGCAGATGCCGGCCAAGGCGATCGGCGCGGAGGCGAACCACCAGGCGCCGCCGACGGTCAGCACCAGCCCCAGGGTATTTTTGACGATCAGCGTGCGCGCATAGGCGCCGTCGTGGAAACGGGCGCGGGCCAGCGCGGTGCGATAGTCGAAGAACGCGCTGAAGACGGCGGTCGTCGCCGCCATCAGCAGGAGGCCCGGCGAAAGTGCGAGCTTGAGGCCGGACAGGCTCACCGCGACGGCGGCGAGGCTGACGATCGCCGCGAGCGCGCCAAAGCAGGCGTCGAGCGTGGCGCGCACTTGCGGCCGGTCGCTGCGTGTGCGAGCGGAATAGAAACGCACCGCCGAAAGCCGGATCCAGTCGAAACCGGCGGTGTTGATGAGGACCGCTGTCGCCGAGGCGATCGCGAAACGGCCGAATTCCTCCGGCCCCAGGAATCTGGCGACGAACAGCCCGACGAGGAAGTTGAACACGGCGTTCGAAGCGAAGGCAAACCCGACGACCATCGATCAGATCCAATTCGCGCGGAGGCGGTCTCGTCCCGGCGCAGGTCTATTTGGCCGGACCGGAATTGTCTGGTTTAACCGAGGGGCGATAAGAAAGTCTTGCTGCGCGTCACGCCGTCAGCGCGCCCGGCGCGCCCTGCCCGCTGAGCGGATTATTCTCGTCCCAGCCATAGGTCAGCGTCTCGAAACGCATCGCGCGCAAGTCCACCAGCAACAACCGCCCCAGCAGGCCGCAGTCGCCGTCGCCGAACCCGCCGACGATCTCACGGATGACCTCGAGCGCCATCAGCGAGCCGAGGACGCCGGCCAGGGCCCCCAGCACGCCGGCCTCGGCGCAGGCGGGGACGGTCCCGGGCGGCGGCGCCTCCGGAAACAGGCAGCGATAGGTCGGGTTCGGCGCGCCCGCCTTGGTGCGCTCATAGGGTTTCAGCAGGGTCAGCGAACCGTCAAACTCGCCGATCGCCGCGCTGACCAGCGGCCGGCGCTCGAAAAAGCAGGCGTCGGAAACTGCGTAACGCGTGGAGAAATTGTCGGAGCCGTCGACGATGACATCATAGCCGGCGACGAGCGCGCGGGCGTTATCCGCATCGAGGCGCCGGACGATCTTGTCCACCCGCACATGCGGATTGAGGCGGGCCAGCGCCTCCTCAGCGCTGTCGACCTTCAGGCGCCCGATATCGCCGGTGCCGTGCAGCACCTGACGATGCAGGTTGGACAGCGACACGACATCGTCGTCGACAATGGCGATTTCGCCGACGCCCGCGCCGGCCAGATATTGGAGCAAGGGCGAACCGAGCCCCCCCGCCCCGACCGCCAGCACGCGCGCCGCCTTGAGCTTGTTCTGCCCGGGGCCGCCGACGCCGCGAAGTACGATCTGGCGAGCGTAGCGCTCGATCTCTTCGCCCGAAAGTTTCATGCTTCGATCAATCTATCCGGGATCGGCCGCCACAATCAATGTATCGTCCGCGCGTGACGCAAGGCCGGCGGCTCTTCGATCTCTGCCGCCGATTGGGATTGCCGCCGATCGTCGTGCGCGGCGGCTGACGCGTCGTCGCGCTAAACCCGGACCGTCGCTTCGGGATAGGACAATTGCTCGCGCGCGCGCCATTCATGGGTGACGTAATTCAGGATCACCGAGCGGCGCACGCCCTCGATCGGGCGTTTCTCGAAGCCGTGCCAGGTATTGTCGCCGGGCACGAAAATCATCGCGCCGCCGCGCTTGAACGGCGGAGAGCCGAAATGACGATCGCGGCTTGCATAGATATCCGTGCCCAATTTCTCGTGGCCAGGGCCTTCGGACAGATAGATCAGGCAGGTGAATTTCTTCACGCCAAGATCGGTGTGCGGCTCCAGCCAGAAGCCGTCGATATCCTGCGCATATTCCAGCCGCAGAAACGTATCGTCGATCGGAGCGCCGAAAGTGTCATGGATGAGGCGCGTGATCCGGCGTGACTGCAAAGCTTCCGCGACAGCGCGCATGACGGGAAATCGCGTCATGGCGGCGGCGTCGAAATAGCTGCGCTGGTCGTTGTGCAGCTCCCGCTTGCCCGATACGCCGTCAAGCACCGGCGCGGCGAAAGGCAGGCCGGCCAATTCATCCGCCACGTCTTTGGGGAAGCAATTTTCGATCAGGTAATGGCGGTAGGGTTCGTCGAAGACCCGGCGTTTGGCGATCGCCGCGGCGAAAGCATCGGCCACACTGGCGGCGGCGGGGCTCAAGCGCTCGATCGGGGGCGTCGCTTCGACGGGCTGTGCGGGCATCAAACCATCCTAAAACTGTTAAAACAAGGGCGGCAAACTAGTGCCGCGGCCGTCGGGGGGCAAGTCACTCGATGCCGAGGGCGGAGAGATAGAGGCTGAGGATCTCCTCTTCCTCGCGGCGCTTATCACGATCCTGCTTGCGAATAGAGACGATTTTGCGGATGATTTTGACGTCGAACCCGGTTCCCTTGGCCTCGCCATAGACCTCTTTGATATCGTCGGCGAGCGCCTTCTTTTCCTCTTCAAGCTTTTCGATTCGCTCGATGAAGGCGCGCAAATGCCCCGCGTTGACGTGCTCGGCGCTGACATTATCCGTGCTCATGCCGTGATCCATTAATCGGTGAGGTGAAAACCAAGGCGGGAGCCATGGCCGGCTCAGCGCTCCGCGTCAAGCACCGGACGCGGCTCATCCCCGCTGTTCTGGAATTGGCGCAGTTTGCCCGGCGCACGGCTGCCAAAATCGGCGCGTGTGTGAAGGTCGGGACGCGCAATGATCGGCGCCAGCAGGCGCGCCAGGCGCTCGGCCCAGGCCTCGGCTTCACGTTCGGTCGCGATCAGATCCTGCCGCACTTCGATCAACGCATTGGCCAGACCGCGTGTCGTCGCAATATCGTCGATCGTATCGCCCTCGAGCGCGCCGTCATAAGGCTCGTTGTCGCCGACCTTCTCGTGCGTCGGGGCCAAATCGCTTTCAGCGGCGAGCGCTTTTAGCAGAGGCGCCGGCAGCCGGGGATCCCTGTCCCACAAGACGCCGACCTTCCACGGCCGCGGGGCGCCGCGCCAATGCGGCGTGAAGGAATGGATGGAGACGACGGCGGGCGCGGCGCCCGCCGCGACCATCGCATCGACGACCTCAGCGACGGCGGCGCGATAAGGCGCCCAGTAAAGCGCACGGCGGCGTTCGATTTCGGCGGCGTCGACCCGCGCATTGCCGGGCACGATGGCGCCGTCGGACAGGCGCATGACGAGGGTCGGATCGTCGGCGCCCCTGTTGGGATCGATCAGCAGGCGCGAGAATGTGGAAAGCACCGCCGGCGCGCCGAGCAGACGGGCGAGGCGGCGCGTCAACCAGGCCGCGCCGATATCGTAGGCGATATGGCGCTGAAGGGACTCGCGCGACAGACCGAGATCGCCATAGGCCGCCGGCAAGCCGTTGGACGCATGGTCGCAGATCACGATGACGCCGGCGTCCAGCGCCCCTTCGACCCGCTCGACCGGAACGAAGTCCCCTTCCGCATCCGCAGTTTCGGTTTGTAGAGAGGCGCGCATGTCGGCCACTTGCTTGAGCGATGCGGCCAGAATAAGGACAGCCTCGCTTGATGCAAACGGCCAACTCGGCTTTTTTGAAGCCGGGCGAAGCGCGCTCCGGCCAGTGTGACAAAGCGAGACCAAAACAAACAATTTCGAACAGGCCTTCGCGTCGCAAGCAGGAGTTTCCATGAATTCCTCGTCGTCGGCAGCGCCCGTATCCGCAAGCATTGCCGCGCCCTTCGCGGCGCTTGTCCTCGGCGCGCTGGCGATGGGCATATCGCCCGTTTTTGTGCGTCTGGCCGATGTCGGCCCATTCACCAGCGCCTTCTGGCGCGTCGCGCTCGCTTTGCCCGTGCTCTACGCCTGGATGAGGGTCAGCGAGCGCGGCCAGTCGCAGCCCTTTGCGAGGTTTTCGCCAGCGACAATTCTGGCGGGCCTCGCCTTCGCCAGCGATCTGTTCTTCTGGCATTTGTCGATCGTCACCACCAGCATCGCCAATGCGACGTTCTTCGCAACGACCGCTCCGGTCTGGGTGGTGCTGTTCGGCTGGCTGATCTTTCGCCACCGCGCCTCCGCGGCCGTGCTGGCCGGCCTTGGCCTTTGCATTCTAGGCGGCGGCGCGCTGCTCGCGCAGAGCTTCCAGATCAGGGCGGGCGGCGCTCTTGGCGATATCTACGGCCTCATCACCGGCGTTTTTTTCGGGCTCTATTTTCTTGCCGTGCAGGCTGCGCGGGGCGGAAATTCCGCGGCGCGGGTGACATTCGAGGCGACAATCATCACCGCCGCCTTGCTGCTGGCGGTCGCTTTGGGGCTGGAGCGCCAATTGCTGCCGCAAACCGCGCGGGGTCTCGCCGCCCTTATCGCCCTCGCCTGGCTGAGCCATGCTGGCGGCCAAGGTTTGCTGTCGGTGGCGCTGGGCCGGCTGCCGGCGGCTTTCTCGTCCCTGGTGATCTTTCTGGAGGCGATCGCGGCGGCCTGTTTCGCCTGGGCCATTCTTGGCGAGCCCGTGACGCTCATCCAGGCGGCAGGCGGCCTTGCGATCTTGGCTGGCATCTATGTCGCGCGGCCGCGATAGGCCGCTCGGAGCCTGCGCCACGCGACGAACAGACAAGTTGACACATGGACGCGGGCGAAGAATATGGCGCGGCGACGATCGACGAGGCGCGAATCCGGGTGTCCATGAGCGGTAAAATCGGCTTGTTCTTGCTGGGCGCGGTTGCGGTGTCCCATGCGGGGCCGGCGCTGGCGGATTTCCGGATGTGCAACAACACGACCAACCGCGTGAGCGTCTCGCTTGCCTATACCGACGGCCAGGCGTGGGTCAGCGAAGGCTGGTGGAATTTAAAGCCTTCCGATTGCGATACGCTGGTACGCGGCGCGCTGGCGGCCCAGTTCTACTACGTCTATGCGATGGACGAGCGCGGCGGCGAATGGAAGGGCAAGGCCTTCATGTGCACAAGCGACCGGGAGTTCAAAATCGACGGCCGCCAGGATTGCTTCGTGCGCGGTTACGACCGCACCGGATTCTTCGAGGTAGACACCGGCAAGGATGCAAAAAACTGGACGGTGCAGCTTACCGATCCGACCAATCCTTGAAACAGGTCTTCCGCTCCGACAAGCGCGTTTTTCCTTGCGGAAATGCGTCACGAAAAAGCGATAGGAAGCCATCCGACCGGGCTCAGGCCGGTCGCGTCGGCGCTAGTCGCGCAACTGGGCTCGATAGAACAATGTTTCGTGAGGGAAGCGTTCGATGAGAAGACGGCGCCGCATCAAGATCATCGCCACGCTCGGTCCCGCTTCGTCTGACCGGGCGGTGCTCGCCACCCTTTTTGAGGCGGGAGCCGATGTGTTTCGCATCAATATGAGCCATGCCTCGCACGACGGCATGCGCGAGCGGGTGGCGATGATCCGCTCGCTGGAAGAACAATTCGGCCGTCCGATCGGCATATTGATCGATCTGCAAGGGCCGAAACTGCGCGTCGGCGAATTCGAATCGGGCGCCGTGCTGCTGCGCAAGGGTGAAACATTCGCGCTCGATTCCGATCCGACCCCCGGCACGCAGACGCGTGTGTTTCTGCCGCACCCGGAAATCCTGAGTTCGCTCGAAGCTGGCCATCGCATTCTCATCGACGACGGCAAAGTGCTGCTCCGGGTGACCAGCGTCGCGCCGGGCCGCGCGGTGACGACCGTCGAGATCGCCGGCCGGGTCTCCAACAAAAAGGGCGTCAGCCTGCCCGACACCACGATCCCCACCTCGGCTATGACGGATAAGGATCACAAGGATCTGGCGGCGGCGCTCGAAGAAGATATCGACTGGATCGCGCTTTCCTTCGTGCAGCGCCCCGAGGACGTCGTCGAAGTGCGCAAGGTGGTGGGAGGGCGCGCGCTGATCATGGCCAAGATCGAGAAGCCGCAAGCGATCGCCCGTCTCGATGAGATTCTCGCCGTCTCGGACGCTTTGATGGTTGCGCGCGGCGACCTTGGCGTGGAAATGCCGCTCGAACAAGTGCCGGGCCTGCAAAAGCGCATCACCCGCCTCGCACGCCGCCACGGCAAGCCTGTGGTGGTCGCGACGCAGATGTTGGAATCGATGATCGTCGCGCCGGTGCCGACCCGCGCCGAGGTTTCCGATGTCGCCACCGCGGTGTTCGAGGGCGCCGACGCCGTGATGCTGTCGGCGGAGAGCGCCTCTGGACAATATCCGTTCGAAGCCGTGTCGACGATGAATCGCATCGCCGAAGAGGTCGAGGCGGAGGAAATCTATCCCTCCATCATCACCTCCCAACGCGCCGCGCCCGAACGAACCGGCGCGGACGCGATCGCGGTGGCGACCCGGGATGTCGCCGAAACCTTGCAATTGCGTGTCATCTGCGCCTGGACGGCGTCGGGCTCCACTGGCCTTCGCATCGCGCGCGAGCGGCCGCGCTCCTCGATCCTGGCGTTGACGCCGATCGTCGCGACCGCGCGGCGGCTGGCGCTGGTTTGGGGCGTTCACGCCGTGGTGACGGATGACGCGCGCGACGAACGCGACATGGCCGACCGGGCCTGCCGACACGCCTACATCGAAGGCTTCGGGCAGACCGGCGAACGCGTCATCATCGTCGCCGGCGTGCCCTTCGGCACGCCGGGCGCCACCAATAACATGCGCATCGCGCTGATCGGACCGGAGGGCGGATCGGCCTAAGCGGGGCTCTCCGCGATTTGGCTGACCGGCGCCCCGCCAAGCGCGCGTCGCTCCGCCTCGATGATCGCCGCGATCACGGCGTCCGGCGCACTGTGGTGCGGAGAGTGTCCGACGCCGGGAATCGTCGTTAGAACGGCGCCGGAAATATCGCGTGCGCAGCCTAGCGAATGGATGTGGGCGTAGACGATCCCGTCGCGATCGCCGGTGACGATGACTGTCGGTGTCTTGATCCGGCCGTAGCGCGGCGCCCATTGCGTCACGAAGGGCTTAAGATCGACGACATCTTCCGCATTGGCGAGAAAATGAGCCGGGCGCAGCACCAGCGGCAATTTCGTCGTCTCGGTATAATGGGCGGGGGGCGCGCCTGGCGCGAAAACCGAAGCCACCCCTGCCCCCATCGTCATCAGCCCGGCCGGCATGACCAGGAAATGCCGAAAGAGCCAACCGAGGCCCGGCGTCGTCGCCAGCGGATAATACCAGCTCACGCCGCCCGGCCAGGGATGCGTGGCCGGCGCCAGCAGGACCAGCGCGCGGGTGAATTCGGGGGCCTCCAGCGCCATCGCGAGGCCAAGAGCGCCAGCCCAGGAATGGACCACGACGATCGCTTGGCTTACTCCATGACACGCCAAAGCCTCGCGAATGAAAGCGGCCTGCCGCGCGGGCGAGGAATGATGACGTCCCGAGCGCGAACTCCAACCATGGCCGGGACGGTCGATGGCGATGGCGCGAAAGCCCAGCGCCGCCAGCCGGGGCCCCAGCGCGACCATCATATCGGCATGATTGCCCGAGGCGCCGTGGACCAGCAGGACGGCGCCGCGCTCCGGCGCGACCGGCGCCTGTTCGACGATATGAAGGACGCCCCCGCCGGTGTCCACGAGAACGCCCACAGCAGGAAAACGCGCCTCGATCTGGCGCGTCCGCGAGTGGGTGAAAAGAAAGAGCGCGCCGGCAAAGCAGAACAGTGCCGTCAAAGCCAACCAGACAGCGTTCATCACGTCAGCCGCCGTCCAGCCGCGGCGACGGTTTCACAGGCTCTGCCCTTTGACCGCCGCTGTCAGCCGATCGATCGCGGCGCGGAGCGAGGCAAGCTGTGGCGCGATTTCGAGGGCGCGGCGATAGGCGCGCAACGCCTCGTCAGAAAAACCGCCGCGCTCCAGGATCATACCCATGCCCGACAAAGCCCCGAAATGGCGCGGCTCGAGAACCAGCACGCGCGCAATATCGGCCATCGAACCCTGTTCGTCGTCCATCAGATAGCGCACTGTCGCGCGCTTGTTCCAGGCTTCGGCCCAGTCAGGCTGCAGAACGATGAGCTTGTCGAGCAGCGTGCGCGAGACCTGCAAATTTTGCGAACCGAGCGCTGCGATGGCGCGCGCCATCAGAAAATCGCCGGTGTCTGATCCCGATTCGAGATGGAGGCGATCAATCGCCGCGATCAGCCCCTGGGTCTCGGCGGCATCCGTCGAAGCGGCGAGACGGGCGAATAAATCGTCCAGTCTTTGCTGGCGCGTCGGCGCGGGCGCCGGCGTGGCGTCAGGCGCGGACTTGACCTCGGGCGGCAGGGCATCATCGCTCTCCTCCGGTTCGGCGGCAGTGACAATCCGCTCGGAGGGGGTGGCGGCCGAGGCAACGCCCGGCGGGCCGACAATCTTATCGGTGGCGGCAAAGCCAGAACCGCCAAGGCTTGCAACGAAAACGCCGACGGAAACGATACGAGCAAGGCAGATCATCGCGCCAGTCTAGGCCGCCAAATCCGTCCGGTCAAAAGGTCGACGCGGTCGGCGGGCGCGTCGACCGGTCACATCCCGGTGAGCTCTGAAAACGACAGGAAGCGTTGTCAGGCCCGTGCGAACCGGCGATTCGAACCTGGCCTCAGCCCTGACGCGCCTTGAAGCGCTTCTGGGTCTTGTTGATGATATAGACGCGGCCCTTGCGACGCACGAGCTGGTTGTCGCGATGGCGATTACGCAGCGACTTCAGGGAATTGCGGACTTTCATAGGTCACCCGGGCGATTACGGCCGACGGGCGGACCCACGGCTCCAGAATTAGCGAGGCGCTCCTATGCCCGATTATATCAGGTCGATCAAGCCGGAAATGACGGGCGGCGGCGCCGCGCCGGTTGAAATGCGCCCTGACAAGCGTCAGTGTGGCGTGAGGTCCCTTTGCGCCCGCCGCTGGTAGAGGCGCTTCCCGTTGGAACCGCCAGCGCCGCGATGCGTTGCGATCAGCCGCTAAGGGGGAGAAAAGGCGATGTTCAGAAAAATTCTCGTCGCTGTAGACCTGACCGATGCCGACGCGACGCCCAATGGCATCGCCGAGGCCGTCGAATTGGCCAAGGCGAGCGGCGGGATCATGCGGCTCGTCAATATCCAGCCGCTGTTGCCCGCGACCTTCATGGAATATGTTCCGGCTGATTTCGACGCCGAGCAGGAGAAACGCGCCAGCGCGGCGCTGCAGGACATCGTCGCTAAAGTCGCCCTGCCCAAGGAGCGGCTTTCCGGCACAGTCCGCGTCGGCGGCATCTATCACGAAATCCTTGGCGAGGCCGCCGATTGGGGCGCCGATCTGATCGTTGTCGGTTCGCACCGGCCGGTCGTGACTGATTATCTCCTCGGCTCCAACGCCAAGACGATCGTCCGCCACGCTTTATGCTCGGTGCTGGTTGTGCGGCCCTGACCGCCTCTATCGCGTCAGCGCGCGCATCGCGCCTTCCAGGCCATCTGGGGTCAACGCGAACATGCGATTTTCAAAAATCTTGCCGATCATGCTGGTCGATTGCGAATAGGTCCATTGCGACTGCGGCGTCGGATTGATCCAGACCGAGCGCGGCCAGGCGCGGATGGCGCGCTCCAGCCAGACATGGCCGGCTTCCGGATTGACATGCTCGACCGAACCGCCCGGCATGGCGATCTCATGCGGGCTCATTGAGGCGTCGCCGACGAAAATGACGCGGTAGTCGCGCGCATAGGTATTGATGATCTCCTGCGTCGGGGTCCTCTCGGCATGGCGGCGGCGATTGTTCTTCCACACGCTCTCGTAAAGGCAATTGTGAAAGTAGAAATGCTCGAGCCGCTTGAACTCGCTGCGCGCAGCGGAAAACATATTCTCCGCGGCCTCGACATGCCAATCCATCGATCCACCGACATCGAGAAAGAGCAGCACTTTCACGGCGTTGCGCCGCTCGGGCCGCAATTGCACGTCGACATAGCCCTTGCTCGCGCTGCCGCGGATGGTGTTGTCGAGATCGAGCTCTTCGGCCGCGCCTTCGCGCGCAAAACGGCGCAGCCGGCGCAGCGCGATCTTGATGTTGCGCGGGCCGAGTTCCTCGGAGCCGCTGAGGTCCTTGAAATCGCGCCGATCCCAGACTTTGACGGCGCTGCGGTTGCGACCCTCCTTCTGGCCGATGCGGATGCCTTCCGGATTGTCGCCATAGGCGCCGAATGGCGAAGTCCCCGCCGTGCCGATCCATTTCGAGCCGCCCTGGTGCCGGCCCTTTTGCTCCGCGAGCCGCTCGCGCAAGGTCTCCATCAACCTTTCGAAACCGAGCGCTTTCAGCTCAGCTTTTTCTTCCGGCGACAGATAGCGCTCGGCGAGCTTGCGCAGCCATTCGTCAGGTATGTTGACCTGTTCGACGGCGTCGGTCAGCGAGGCCAAGCCTTTGAAAGAAGCAGCAAAAACGACATCGAACTTGTCGAGGTTGCGCTCGTCCTTGACCAGCAGCGCCCGCGACAGATGGTAGAAATGCTCGACGGAATAGTCGGCGAGACCCTCCTCGAGCGCCTGCATCAGCACGAGATATTCGCGCGGCGTGACCGGCACATGGGCCTGACGGAGCGAGGCGAAGAAGGACAGGAACATCGGCCGATCAAGCCCGATCGCGGGCGAGGCGCCAAGAAAAATCTTTGAAAGCCAAAATCTTTGAAGGCCATTTGCCAAACGCTTTGCGATGGCGTATACTTTGTATCTCAAAGCTTGCGAAGCTTGACCAGAGGAACGAGCCGACGATGCAGCTTAAGCAGGCCCTGACCGAAATCTCGGCCCTGCGTCTGCAGATGGCGCGCAGCACCGAATTCCACGGCTTCGGTCCAGCCACACTGGCGATCACCGGCGGCCTGGCGGCGGCGGCGGCGCTCGTCCAGGGGCGCTGGTTGCCCGACCCGATCGGCGCGATCGGCCCCTATCTCATCCTATGGTCGGCGACGGCCGCGGTTTCCGTCACGCTGATCGCCGCCGAAGCGATCCGCCGGTCACGCAGGACTCATTTCGGATTGGCGGACGACATGCTTGCGGCGGCCGCCGAGCAATTCCTGCCGTCGGCGTTCGCCGGCGCCCTGCTGACATTGACCCTGCTGGTTTGCGCGCCGGAAAGCCTGTGGATGCTGCCCGGTCTGTGGCAGATCATTTTCAGCGTCGGCATGGCCGCGGCTTGCCGGAACCTGCCTCGGCTGATCGCGATCGTTCCGGCATGGTATCTGGCGACCGGCCTTGCCTGTCTGGCGCTGGCGCGCGCCGAACATGCGCTGTCGCCCTGGGCGATGGGCCTGCCGTTCCTGATCGGCCAGGAAATGGCCGCCGTTTTGCTATGGGTCAGCTACAGGGGCCAGCATGACGCAACGTAAAGAGGTGGCGGCGCCGCCATTCGCCTATGAAGGCCTTGATCGCGCCATCCACGAACGCGCGCGGCTCGGCATCCTGACTTCGCTGGTCGCGCATCCCAAAGGGCTGGTGTTTGGCGATTTGAAGCAGATGTGCGGATTGACCGACGGCAACCTCAGCCGACACCTGAACGTGTTGGAGGAGGAAGGCATCATCGAGATCGTCAAGAGCTTCCTCAACAACCGGCCACAGACCTTGTGTCGTATCACCGCGCGCGGCCGCCAGCGCTATCTCGACTATCTCCAGGTGCTCGAACAGGTCGTCCGCGACGCCGGCGCGGCTATGGAGGCGGCCGATCCCGTGTTTGCCGGAAGCCGATTGTCGAAAGCCTGACGCCAGTTTTTTTGACCACTTACTTTGCATTACAAAGCTTAGGAGACGCACGATGCATGTTGCAATTATCGCGGATGGCAATGGCCGATGGGCGACGAGTCGGGGCCTGCCCAGATCGGCCGGCCATCGCGCCGGCGCCAAAACGCTGATGCCGATCGTCGAAGCCGCGCCGCGACTAGGCGTGACGAAGCTGACGATTTACGCCTTTTCTACTTACAACTGGCGGCGGCCGGCCGCTGAGATCGACACGTTGATGGCGCTGTTCCGCAACTATTTGAATGATGAGCAATGGCTTCAGGCTCACCAGGGCATACGCCTTTCGACAATCGGGCGGAGGGACCGATTGCCGGCGGGGTTTGCTGAAGAGATCGCGCGCGTCGAAGCCGCAACCGCGAATGGTCGTGTCCTGCACCTGCGCATCGCGCTCGATTATTCTGCGCGCGAGGCGATTGCGAGCGTCCTTGCCGCGGGACCGGAGAGCGGCCCGGCCAGCCGCGAGCAACTCGGGCGACGCATCGCCCAATCGCCGAACGACGATTCCTCCGCGCCCGATGTCGATCTGATGATCCGCACCGGCGGCGAGAAGCGGCTGTCGGATTTTCTGCTCTGGGAATGCGCCTATGCCGAACTGGCGTTCCTTGACGTCATGTGGCCCGACTTCACGCCGGCCTGCCTCGACGACGCGCTCGCGGATTACCGGCGCCGCGAGCGCCGGTTCGGCGGCGTTGCCGGGACGCCCGCCAATGTCGCCTTCGCCGATTGCTGATGCGGTCGCGCGATCGTTCTGAAGCCATGAATCCTGGCCGCAAACGCCTGGCCTATGCGGCCGCGACGATCGCAATTGTCGGCGCTGGCCTCATTTGCCGATGGCCAGGCCTCGGCCTGCCGTGGACGGTCGCGAAATATGCAGGCTCCGCGCTCTGGGGCGCGATGGTTTACGCGGGGCTTCGCGCACTCGGGTCGCGCGCGCCGGCGCCATGGAGCGCGATCGCGGCCTGCGTCATCGCCATCGGCGTCGAATGCCTTCGGCTTTATCACCTACCTGCGCTTGACTCGTTTCGCGCCACGCTTGCCGGTCAGCTCCTGCTGGGGCGACTGTTTTCGCTCTGGAACATTGTCGCCTATGGATTCGGAATCGGTGTCGCTGCATTCTGCGACTCGCAGACGCTGCGCAGGCGTCCGCCAGGAGCTATGAAAGACTAGGGCAATCCTATACCTGACAGCGGGGGCGCCGCGGCGACGAGTTTTGCTCAAACGAGAAAATCGTCTCCCCGCGGCGTATCGAAACCGGATTCGACGATGAACAAATGGAACGTGATGCGGTTCGCCGCCTATGGCGCGGCGGCGGGCGCGATTTATTTCGGCGTGCGCGATTCTTCCCTTTGGTCGCAGGGCCCGGAAGCGGTCGCCCATGCTGTCGGAGCGGTGGTCGGCGGAATCTTCGGCGGCGCGCTGATCGTTGGGCTGATCGCGTTCCTGCGCAATCGTTTGATGCGATGAAGGACGGCGGCGTTCGCTTCTGTCGGGCGCTTCGGGCGCGTTGCCGGCTATAACGACCGGCGCGCCGCTCTCCTCAAAGCAACGACCCAAGCCGCCGCACGCCCTCGGCGATGTCGGCCGGCTCCGGTAGCGAATAGGACAGCCGCATCGTGTTCGCGCCGCTGCCGTCGGCGAAGAAGGCGCCGCCGGGCACGAAGGCGACATTGGCCTCGGCGATCGCACGTTTGAGGAGATCGGCGCCATTGACGCCTTCCGGCAGAGTGACCCAGGCGAACAGACCGCCCTCGGGCCTCGTCCAGCGCACGCCCGCCGGCATATGAGCGGCGAGCGCCGTCAGCATCGCGTCGCGCTTGACGCGATAATGATTGCGGGCGGCGGCGATCAAAGCTTGGTGGCGGCGGCGCGCCAGTTCGTGCATGACCATCTGATTGATGACGGAAAGATTGAGATCGCTCGCCTGTTTGATCAGCACGAGGCGGCGGATGATTGCGCGCGAGGCGCAGACCCAGCCGACGCGCAGGCCCGGCGCGATGGTCTTGGAGAATGTGCCGAGATAGATCACCCGCGAAGCGTCGAGCGAACCGGCATGGGCGACGTCGAGCGCCTGCAGCGACGGCAAGCCGGCGCCCTCGAAGCGCAGGGCGCGATAGGCCGAATCCTCCAGCACTGGCGCGTCGAGATCGCGCGCCAGTTGCAAGAGGCGCTCGCGCACCGCCAGCGACAACGTCTCGCCGGTCGGATTGGCGAAATCGGGCACGGCATAAGCGAATTTGACGCGCCCGCCCGGCGCCGCGGCGGCCGCCGCTTCGGCATAGGAGTGTGGCGTCCGATTGCCGTCTTCCGGGCGGATCACATCATAGCGCGGCTCATAGGCGGAAAACGCCTGCAGCGCGCCGAGATAGGTCGGCGCCGTCACCAGCGCGGTGTCGCCGGGGCTGATGAGCAGCTTGCCGAGGAAGTCGAGCGCCTGCTGCGAACCCGCCGTCATCATGATGTTCTCGGGCGTGGCCGGGACACCCTCGGCGCTCATCTGCGCGGCGATCCATTCGGTGAGCGGCCGATACCCCTCGCTGACCGAATATTGCAGCGCGCCCGCCGCCTGCGCCGGATCGGCCAGCGCCGCCGCATAGGCTTCCGCCGCCGCGACGGCGGGAAAGAGCTTTGGATCGGGAATGCCGCCCGCGAAGGAGATGATCCCCGGCCGCTCGAGCAGCTTCAACAGCTCCCGTATCTCGGAAGCCTTCATCGCCTCGGCGCGGCGCGCGTAAGCGGGCTCGTAAGCTGAGGCCGCGGTTGCGTTCATCGGAGCATCCTCCCGGTTGGCGGGAGGATATAGGACAGCATTACTGACTTAATTACAAGAATGATTTATTCTTTGAACTTTGGCGTGAATAGTGCAATAGTTGCACTAAATCGCTCTCGGACTTATATGCCCGTTTTGCAACGCTTCGGCGCCGCTAGCTTGCGCATGTATGCCCGATGACCACCACCCGCCGCACTTCCACATTGTCGGGCCGGAATTTCAGGTCCTCGTGCGGATTTCGGATTTGACGGTCATCGCAGGGGGAGGCGCGCGGGCGTGAGATCGCCCAAGCCATTGGCGTGGGCGCAAACGCACCGGAAAATGCTTGCGCTTAAATGGGCAGCACTCAACCAACGAGGATGACCATGCCGAAGAAGACCTTGCCGCGTATCGTCGCCGTCACGGCGGACAAGAAGCCTCTGACCTTGCGCATCCGGTGGGATGGCGGCGAGGAAAGCAAGGTCGATGTCTCAGGGTTGATCGAGACATTCCGCGTCTACGAACCGCTGCGCCGTTCGCCGAAATTGTTCCAGCAGGTTCGCCTTGGCGAGCTTGGAACGGACGTTGTTTGGACCGATGAAGTCGATATGGCCGCTGATACGCTATGGCGTCTGGCGCAAGAGCAGGCGGGCGTCACCATGTCGTCGGACGCATTCAAGCGTTGGCGCGAACGCAAAGCCTATACGCTCGACTCGGCGGCCCGTGCGCTTGGTCTCAGCCGACGCATGGTCGCTTATTACGAGCAAGGCGAGAAGCCGATCCCACGTGTCGTCGCGCTGGCCGCACGCGCGCTGGAAGGCGATCCGGGCTTCGTCGAGAAAATGGAGAAGGGCGATAACATCGTACGCCGTTACCGGAACGCGCTTCGCACGCTGGCGCGGTGACTGCGCGCTATCCGTCGCCTCGTACCGCCCCTGCCATTCCGATCTTCCGCATCCCCAGCAGCAAAGCCCCGCACAGAAGCAGCGTCGCGGCGAAGCAATAGGTGATCGCGCGCGAGCCGATGGTCGGGATCAGCACGAAAGTGGTGAGCAATATCCCGCAGACATTGCCGATCGCCGATATGCCGTAGATCGCGCCCGCCGTCTGGCCCGCGCTTTTCGTCTCGGCGACCAACAGGCGAACGGCGGCCGGCGAAAGCATGCCGAGCAGCGCCACCGGGATGGCGAGCAGAATCGCTGAAGCGAGGAGAATGGCGCCGGCGCCATAGCCGCAGGCGTCCAATATCGCCTGCATGATGGCGTCGACGCAGACGGGGATGGCGAGAAGATAGAGCGCGGCGCCGCCCACCGAGACGGCGACCGCGGTCAGCGAGGGATAGCGGTCGACGATGGCGCCGCCGATGAAATAGCCGATCGCCAGCGCATAAAGAACGGTCGAGATGAGGCCCGCCCAGGTGGCGATGCCGCCGCCGAAATAGGGATAGAGAAAGCGCGAGCCGAGCATCTCGAAGCCCATCAGCACGCCGCCGACGATGAAGACGACCAGCAAGACGACGAACGACCTCATGGTTCAGCTGATGGCGACGGCCATTGCCGATTGTGCTTGTCGATCATCTTCAGCGCCTCGGCGGGGGCGAAATCGTCGGTGAGGAGCTTGGCGTTCGCATCGACCGCGGCGCTGAGCTTGGCAAGGCGTCTCTGGCCAACGAGGTCAGCAAGATTGTAGCGGAGCTTGTAGGTCTCCTGCCTCGCTTTCGCGAGCCGCGCCAGATCGTCCTTCGATCTGGGTGCGCCCTGATAGGCGACGATCACCGCATTGCCGTCGGCGAGATAGAGGTCGGTTTGCGCGAAGGCCGTCGCCATTGTCTTCACGACGGAATCGAACAAAGCGTTGTCGGGATCGAGGTTCTGCATGACCACGCCGCCCTCGTTCAGGCGCTCGGCGACAAGATGATAAAATTCCTTGGTGAGCAGATGAAAAGGCACCGCCGGTCCGTGAAAGGCGTCCAGCAGGATCATGTCGTAGCGCTCGGTCGAACGCGTCAGGAACTGCCGTCCGTCCTCGTTGGCGACCGTGAAATTAGGCTCGTCCTTGATGCCGAAATATTTGCGTGAGAGGTCGACGACCACCGGATCGAGTTCGACCGACGTCACCGGCGCGTCGGGCAGCGCCCGATGAAGATACCAGGCGGTGCGGCCGCCGCCGAAACCGATTTCGAGAATCGAGGCGACGTTATGGGAATAGGCGAGGCCGGCGGTCATGAACCTGGTGTAGGGCGCTGGAAGCTCGAATTCGTCGGCGGGATTATAGGCGCTTTCGTCGTAAAGCGCCTTGTTGAAACCGAAGGTCAGCAACAGCAGGTTGTTCTCTTTGTAGATGTAGATTTGATTGTAGAGGGACTCTTTCGAATCGATAAGCGTCCCGTGCTCGTTCGATGCGCCGGCGCTCGATAGCAGGCCTCCGAAAGCGGCGGCGGCGACAAGGAAGCGGAGGCGTTTGGGCAAGTTCGGCAAGCTCGCTCTCGAAATGAATCGCGCAGGGACGGTAAGGGGGTGGGTTAGAGCTGTCGAGCCCTGGCGCATGACAGCAGCGGGTCTCATGTTCGCGTAGCCACGAAGCTCCTGGTCGTCATGGCCGGGCTTGTCCCACGGCTGTCCGGTTCAGCAAGACCGTTTGTCAATCTTAAGTCGCACACAACACTCGCGCGTCGTGCCCGGGCTTGTCCCGGGCATCCACGCCGTGCGGAAGCCGCCAACTTCGAAAGTTTCTTGCAACGGCGCGGCGTGGA
>Ga0209006_10000042_pt1 | contig 121546 bp, 91 predicted proteins | sample JacPin_JW_Ref_O2_FD_188567 | JGI IMG/M metagenome (GOLD analysis project Ga0209006, IMG submission 188567) | Forest soil microbial communities from Algoma, Ontario, Canada - Jack Pine, Ontario site 1_JW_Ref_O2 (SPAdes) (version 2) | ecosystem: Environmental > Terrestrial > Soil > Boreal... | reverse complement strand
CTACGCCGAGCGAGAGAAGGTGACAAGAGAAATGAGGGACAGTTTTGGTACAGGGTGGTCGTGCGTAATGGTACGAGGCAAGGTAACGGCGCAAGGACGCGGAGCAAGCTTGCGGAGTTCAGTTCGATATAAGACTTGCTCGCGCTCCCACTTTCGCCCTTGCCCTCGCAAATGTTCCCCGGAACTTTATGGTGGTACCGCTCGTACCACCGTCAGTGCGAGGGGTGTCACGCCTCGTGGCGGCCGCGGGTGGTTCCTGGGAGGTTTGAGTCATGGCGAATTTCGGCAACGAATTTCGGCAGGTAATGCGGCGGCTGGGACGCGCGCCCATGTTCACGGCGATCACGCTGATTACGCTGGCCGCCGGGATTGGCGCGAACACGGTGGTATTCAGCGTCTTGAATGGAATTTTGCTGAAGCCGCTGCCTTATCCCGATCCAGAGCGGCTGATTGGCGTGTGGCTGACCGCGCCGAAGGTGGGCATCAAGGAACTGAACATGTCGCCCTCCTGCTATTTCATTTTCCGGGAGCAGAACCAGTCGTTCGTGGATATCGGGCTGTTTTCGGGCGATTCGCTGAGCGTCACCGGAATTGCCGAACCGGAGCAGGTCCACGCGGTGGATGTGACTGACGGAACTTTGCCGCTGCTGGGAATTACGCCGATGCTCGGGCGCACCATCAGCCACGAGGACGATTTGGCGGGGAAGCCGCCGACGGTTTTGCTGACCTACGGATACTGGAAGCATAAATTTGGCGGGTCGCCCACCGCGATTGGAAAAAGCATCACCCTGGATGGAAAACCGACCCAGATTATCGGGGTGCTGCCCAAAAATTTCCAGCTGATGAATTACGACGACGTGCAGATGATCATTCCGTTCCAGTTCGATCGCGACAAACGGTTCCTGGGAAACTTCAGCTTTCAGGGCGTGGCGCGGTTGCGGCCCGGCGTGACCATGGCGCAAGCCGGCGCGGACATCGCGCGCATGATGCCGATCGTGAACCGCAGTTTTCCGCCGCCTCCGGGATTTACCGCCCAGCTTTTTGACGACGCCCAAATGACGCCGAACCTGCGGCCGCTGAAGCAAGACGTAGTCGGCGACATCGGCAAAGTGTTGTGGGTGCTGATGGGCTCGATCGGGCTGGTGTTGCTGATCGCCTGCGCCAACGTGGCGAATCTGCTGCTGGTGCGCGTCGAAGGACGACGCCATGAACTTTCCGTGCGAGTCGCGCTCGGGGCGGGGAGATGGCAGATCGTCAAGGACCTGCTGCTGGAAAGCGTGATCCTCGGATTATCAGGCAGCGTGCTGGGTCTGGCGCTGGCGTATGGCGCGTTGCGCGGATTAGTGGCCCTGGCGCCAACCGGCCTGCCACGGCTCGCCGAAATTGGAATTGACCTGCGCGTGCTGCTTTTCACTCTGGGCATTTCGCTGCTGGCGAGTTTGTTGGTCGCATCCGTCCCGATTTTCAAATACGCCGGCGAGCGTTTGAATCGAAGTTTGCGCGAAGGCGGCCGGGCGCTGAGCGCCAGCCGGGAACAGCATCGCGCGCGCAGCGTGCTGGTGGTGGTGCAGGTGGCGCTGGCGCTGGTGCTGCTGATTTGCTCCGGGCTGATGATTCGGACCTTCCGGGCGTTGACCCACGTGAATCCGGGGTTTGTGGCTCCCGCTGAACTGCAAACCTTTAGCATTTCCATTCCAGAGACGGAGGTGAAGGAGCCGGAACGCGTGACTCGGATGGAACAAGAGATCGCGGATAAGATCGCGGCGATTCCTGGCGTGCATCAGGTGGCCATGTCCACCTCGATTCCGATGGATGGCAACAATAGCTCCGACCTGATTTATATCGAAGGTCACGACTACGCGCCGGGAGAAATTCCTCCGGTGCGGCGGTTCAAATATATGGCGCCGGGATTCCTGCAGACCATGGGGACGCCGCTGGTCGCGGGACGCGATCTAACCTGGGACGATTTGTATCAGAAGCACAATGTGGCGCTGGTGTCGGAGAATTTCGCGCGTGAATACTGGGGCAACGCCAACGCGGCGCTGGGTCACCGGGTGCGTTCGAATAGCAAGGAGCCGTACCTGGAAATCGTGGGCGTGGTCGGGATGGTGCGGGACAACGGCGTGGACCAGGAACCGTCGAGCTCGATGTACTTTCCGATTTTGATGGATAAGTTCGAGGGCGACTCGCCGATGGTGCGGCGCGGGATGAGGTACGCGATACGCAGCCGGCGGGCGGGCTCGGAAGCGTTTCTGAAGGAAGTGCGGCAGGCGGTGTGGTCGGTAGATGGGAATTTGCCGCTGGCGGCGGAGCACACCGAGGATTACTTCTACACGCAATCCATGGCGCGTACGTCGTTCACCCTGGTGATGCTGGCGGTGGCGGGTGGCATGGCGCTGTTGCTCGGAGTGGTGGGAATTTACGGAGTGATTGCCTATTCGGTGTCGCAGCGCACGCGCGAAATTGGAATTCGCATGGCGCTCGGCGCGCAGCAGGCGAGTCTGACGAAAATGTTCGTGCGGCATGGATTGATTTTGGCGGGGATTGGCGTGGTCTGCGGAATTGTGGCGGCGATTCCGCTGATGAGTTTGATGTCGTCGCTGCTGTTCAACGTGAAACCGATGGACCCGGTGACCTATGCCGCGGTGTCGATAGGATTGGTGCTGACCGCGCTGCTGGCGAGTTATTTGCCGTCGCGAAGGGCCTCGACGGTGAATCCGGTGGAAGCATTAAGGGCAGAGTAGAGGCAGGAGTAAAGGTCAGACGTGTCGGCGGAGCTTCGACAGCTTTAAGGGCCAAAGCCCTCGTCCACGATAATTGACTTGGTCACGGCTGAAGTCGTGACTCACCAGGCAGGCGCGATGAAAATCGCGCCTTTTTTTATTATTTTGGGGAACAAATTCCCACCGGCATACGTTTTTACCTCTGAATGTCTATCCATAGACAGACTATAGGTGGATAGAGTAGGATTTCGGGCATGAACAAAAAAACCGACTTGATGCCCGGAACGCTGGACATGCTGATCTTGAAGACGCTTACGCGCGCGCCTTTGCACGGCTACGGGATCGCGCTGTCCATCAAGCGTCTCTCCGACGATTTGCTGACGGTCGAAGAGGGATCGCTGTATCCCGCTTTGCAACGTCTGCTGCTGCAAGGGTGGGTGAAGGCGGAGTGGAAGAAAACGGAGACGAAGCGGCGGGCGCGCTACTACACGCTGACCGCGGCGGGCCGCAAACAATTGGGAGTGGAGTTGTCGCAATTCGAAGGGATGGTCGCGGCGATTGGCCGTGTGTTGCAGGGGGCGTAGTGCGGTGGAAGAGTAACCGAACGGGACACGAATGAGAATAGTTCGCTGGGGTGAAACGCGGTGGGAAAGATGACGCACTGGTGGAAGAGGCTGGCGATTTTCGCGCGCGGTGACAATTTTCATGGCGATTTGGAGGAAGAGATGGAATTCCACCGGCAGCAGAAAGAAAAAGAGCTGCGCGAATCGGGATTATCGGCGGAGGAGGCGCGCCACGCGGCGCAGCGCGAATTCGGAAACGATTTGAAGTTGCGCGAGGAGTCGCGCGACGTGTTCGGGTTCTGGTGGGAGACCACCGTCCAGGATTTTCGTTTTGCGTTGCGCCAGCTACGCAAAAACATGGGCTTCACCTGCACCGCGATACTGGTTCTGGCGCTAGGAATGGCGGCGGCCATTGCGATTTTCGCGTTTGTCGATGGCGCGCTGCTGAAACCGCTGCCGTATCACGACACCGCGCGGCTGGTGGGCGTGTACGAATCGATCGAAATTTTCCCGCTGAGCAATCTTTCCTATCCGGATTATCTGGACTGGAAAAAGCGCAACACGGTTTTCAGTTCGCTGGACGCGTACGGCGGAAACGACGTGATTCTCAAGGCAGGATCCAGCAGCGAACCCGTGCATGTCGGACGGGTTACCGATGGATTTTTCCGGACGCTGGGCGTGAGCCCGGTAGTCGGGCGCGATTTCTATCAGGGGGAAGATTTGCCGTCTTCGCCGCGAGCGGCAATATTGAGTTACGGAGCCTGGCAGACACGGTTTGGAGGCCGGGCGGACGCGGTGGGGCAGTCGGTGACGCTGGATGGCGAGCCGACCATGATCATTGGAGTAGCGCCGAAAGGGTTTCATTTTGCGCCGGCCGAGCCGGCGGAATTTTGGGTGACGATGCACGCGGCCAGCGAATGCGATCTGCGGCGCAGTTGCCACAGCATCTACGGAGTGGCGCGGCTCAAGGATGGAGTGACGCTCGCGACCGCGCTGGCAGACGTTAAATCGATCGCGGCCCAACTGGAAAAGGAGTATCCGGACAGCAACCGCAGCCAGGGCGCGGCGTTAAGCCCGCTGAGCGAAGTGATCGTGGGCGATGTGCGGCCGATTTTGCTGGTGCTGCTGGCGGGGGCCGCGCTGCTGCTGCTCATTGCGACCATCAACGTGGCCAGCCTGGTGCTGGTGCGCTCGGAAACGCGGCGGCGGGAAATTGCGGTGCGCACCGCGCTGGGCGCTTCGCCTTCGCGATTGATTCGGCAATTTGTGACCGAAGGATTTTTGCTGGTGCTGAGTGCCGCGGTGTTGGGTCTGGCGCTGGCGAATTGGGTGATGCAACTGCTGGTGCGGCTGGTTCCGGCGGGGATGGTGGCGTCGATGCCGTTCCTGCAGGATTTGGGATTGCATCCGCGGGTGCTGATTTTTGCCGCGGCGATTTCGGCCCTGGCCGCGATTTTGTTTTCGCTGACTCCGGCGATGAGGTTGGCCTCGCCGGAAATGCGTCAGGATCTGGCCGAGGGCAGCCGGGGATCGGCCGGCACGGTGTGGCGGCGCATGGGCTCGAAGCTGGTGGTGCTGGAATTGGCGACGGCGGTAGTGCTGCTGGTCGGCGCGGGATTGCTGGGGAAAAGTTTATTTCTGCTGCTGCATGTCGACATTGGAATGCGGCCGGATCATCTGGCGACCATGCTGGTGGAAGCGCCGCCGAAACCGTACGGCGATCCCGATCCGGCGATCGCGCTGACGCGCCGAACCATGAACGAACTGGCGGCGCTGCCGGGAGTGGAATCGGTGGGGCTGACCAGTGTGCTGCCGGTGACCACCTGGGGAAATACGTCGTGGTTCCGGATTATCGGCAAGCCCTGGCACGGCGAGCACAACGAAGTGCCGCAGCGCGACGCCAGTCCGGATTACTTCAAAACGCTGGGAGCGAAGTTGGTACGCGGGCGATATTTTCGCGAAGACGAGGACGGCACCAAGCCGTTTGTGGTGATCATTAATCAGGCGCTGGCCAGGCAATATTTCCCGGGCGAGGATCCCGTTGGCCAGCAGATTATTTTTCTGCATATGGATTCGAAGCCGATGGAAATTGTGGGAATCGTGGAAGACATCAAGGAAGGGCAATTGGATACGAGCAATCGGGGAGCGATCTACACGCCGATGAATCAGGACCCGGGAAATTACTTCATGGTGGTGGTGCGCACTGCGGGGAACGAGAACGCGCTGTTGCCGCCGATGATCCAGGTGATGCGGAAGATCGATCCGGAAATTGCCACCACCGAAACGAGCAGCATGAACGACCGGATCAATCATTCCTTTGCGACCTATTTGCACCGCTCGTCGGCCTGGCTGGTGGGCGGGTTCGCGTTTCTGGCGCTGCTGCTCAGCGTGGTGGGATTGTACGGCGTGATTGCGTATTCGGTGTCGCAACGCACCCGCGAGATTGGAGTGCGCATCGCGCTGGGCGCGCAACGCGGCGTCGTCTACAAGATGATCTTGAGCGAGGCGGGCTGGCTCGCCGCAGTGGGCATCGGGGTCGGGCTGATTTGCGCGGTGGCGGCCGCCACCTTGATGAAGAAAATGTTGTACGGCACGCAGTCGTGGGACGTGTTCACGCTGCTGAGCGTCGCGGCGGTGCTGGGAATCGCCGCGCTCGCCGCCAGTTACGCCCCGGCGCGCAGAGCCGCGTCGGTGGATCCGGTGGAAGCACTGCGCACGGAATGAGACGGAAAATCGAAAAGGGAAAATAGAAAGGGATTTACAGAACCTTCTACTCTGCTGAGCCAACTCGCCGTCGAATAAATTAAATCACGAAACATTTTTTCTGGTGCGTTCGTATGTACACTTGATGACCATGCGTATTCGTGTGCCATCTAGATTTCTGGTTACGGCTGGCTTTTGCCTCGCGGCGTTTGGTGTTGGTGCGCCCTCGGCTCTGCGGGCCCAAGACATTTCGAAAACTTTGGCGCAGTACGTCAAGGCGGAAGGTGGGGCGGGGAAGCTGGCGAAGATTACGACTGTGAAATTCGAGGGAACCGTGGTCGGGCAGCGGCCGACCAAGCCCGGCCCCGACGCCTTTGTCGCGGGTGTAAGTCCCCCACCCAAACCGCGGGACACGGGCGCGGTGGGCGGGTCCTACACTTTCGCGTTGAAATTGCCGAACCGCTATTACACCGAAATGGTGGCGGGAGACGAAAGCTGGATCGAATCGTTCAACGGCAAGTCCGCGTGGCGGCAGAACGCCAAGGGCGACATCGGAACGCTGGTGGGGCCGGAAGGATTGCAGCTCGAGGCCGCGGCGCGCTATTTCAATTCGCGGCTGCTGAACCCCAAGAAGAATCGGCTGGTCGTTACGTTCGTGCGGGTGACCCAGGTGCGCGGCAAGGAAGTGGTTGAGGTAGAGGTGACGGCGCCCTCCGGCGCGAAGCGGCAGATATTTTTCGACACCCAGACCCATTTGATCGAAGAGGAATCGGCGCTGGTCGGCGGCCTGCAGCAGGACATTTATTATGACGACTATCGTCCAGTGAACGGCGTGCAGATGCCGTACAAGATTCAACTGCGGCGCGGCGAGGATATTTACCGAATCGAAATGAGCCGGGTGGAAGTGAACGAGCCGATTGGCGAGCGAACTTTCGATTTTCCCAAGAAGGCCCAGGTGGTGCTGCCGGATTTGAAGGCGCTGTTCACCCAGATTGACAACAATCAGAAGGCCATCGACAAAATAAAAGAAGACTACGCCGGAACGAAAGTCGAGGAAGAAACGGATTTCGAGGGCAACGGCAAAACCAAAAAAACGCAAGTTCTTGAGTCCACATTTTTTTACTTGAATGGCACCGAAGTCTCGACTCTGGTGAAGAAAGACGGCAAGCCGCTCAGCGACGAGGAACAGAAAAAGGAAATTGAGCGGGTCACCAAGGAAGTGGAGCGGCTGCAAAAAGACGCGGAGAAAAAAGACAAAAAGGACGAAAAGAAAAAGGAAGAGGGCAAGGATCCCGACGCGGATGACGACGATGAAGTCTCCATGGAAACTTTTCTGCGCGCCTGCCAGTTCGTGAATCCCCGGCGCGAACGTTTCCGCGGCGCGGACGTGCTGGTTTTTGATTTCGAACCGAACCCCGAATTCAAAGCGCACAGCCTGATCGAGAAAATTATTCAGAAACTTGGCGGAGTCGTCTGGATTGACGAAAAAGCGCTGGACGTGGCGCGCCTTGATGCATTTTTCGTCAGCGATGTGCGCATCGCGGGGGGCTTGCTGGCCGACGTGCAGAAGGGGACCCGGATTATTCTGGAGCAGGAATTCGTGAACAGCGAAGTGTGGTTGCCGACGTACCAGTCCGTGCACGTCGATCTGCGGCTCCTGCTGGTGAAAGGCTTCCACGTAGATGGGACCACGCGCTATTCGGACTACAAGAAATTCAACGTAGCCACCATCGCGACGATTGGAAAGCCCAAGGGGGCGGATGCGGATGCGCCTGCGACTCCCGCGAAAGATCCCGCGCCGCCGAAGTAGCGATTTCGCCGTCTTCCGAGTAGCGAAACCGCTCGCCTTGAATCACAATCACCCGGCATGCAACTAACCACCGCCAGAACCATCGCCGCATTATGGATGCTGAGTCTCTGCGCTGGGTTTGCGGCGACTCCGCAATCCTCGGTTGTGCACGTTCCGCCAACGCTGGGTTATGCCGTTGTCGCGCGCTATCCGCATTTGACCTCCAGTTACACCGAATGGTTTCTTTATCTCGACGGGCTTTTCTACGAAGGCATCGGCTTGGAAGGACACTCGGCATTGCTGGCCGTGCAGCCGAAAACCGGAAAGATCGTGCGGCGGGTGAACCTCGCTCCGGAATATTTTGGCGAAGGAATCGTGGACTGGGGTCCGTACATTTACCAATGGACCTGGACCGCGCACGTTTGTTTTGTGTACGACCGCGCCACGTTCCAGCTGGTGAAGAAATTGTCATACGACGGCGAAGGCTGGGGCATGACCCGCACCCGCGATCAGATCATCACCAGCGATGGATCGGACACGCTCACCTTTCGCGATCCGGAGACGTTCGCGCCGCAGCGAACGATTCACGTACATGACGGCCTTAACATGGTGCAAAAAGTGAACGAGCTGGAATTTATCAAGGGCGAGATTTACGCGAACGTGTGGCAGTCCGACAAGATCTTGCGGATTTCGCCGGTGGACGGACAGGTCATGGCCTGGATTGACTTGTCGGGATTGGTCCCGGCCAGCACGAAAGGCAGCGTTGATTCAGTGCTGAATGGGATTGCTTACGATGCGCGGCGCGATCGGATGTTTGTGACCGGGAAACAGTGGCCGACAGTATTTGAAATTAAGGTTGTGGAGCAGGGCAAGTAGAACTTTTGGTTTTCTGGCGCTGCCTCACGATTACTTGGGCAGCAGGGCGGTCCAGTTGGAGACGACGGTCAGCGGTTCGGGTTTGCGATTGGTGCTGATGCCCAGGGTCAGGAATTTCTTCGCGTCGGGGGCCACGTCGTAAAGGGCGCTGTTCGAATTCGGGCTGACCGGAAACAGCGCCTCGATTTTACCGGCAACCACGGAGTTGCCCGTCTCGGTGACCTGCGCAGCCATGAGTTTATTTTCGGGCGAGACGAAGAATATCTCGTTACCCACTGGCGACCAGACCGGCTCCTCGCCGCCGTTCGCGGAAATTTGCCATTTGCCGGCGCCACCGCCGAGCGGCACCACGTAAATTTCCGAATGTCCCGTTTCCAGGGACGCAAAGGCCAGCCATTTGGAGTCGGGCGATATGCTGGGATAGAAAACGTCGTAGTCAGCACTGACTAGCGTGTAGGGTTTCTGCTCGCCGGTGCGCGGAATCACGCGAATAGCGGTTTTCCGGTTGGAAGCGATCTGGATCTCGACGTAGGCCACGAACCGGCCATCGCGCGACCAGGTGGCGCTGATTTCCGGATCGCTGCCGTCGGTGACCCGGTGTGCTTCTCCGGTGCCGTCGGCGGGCTGTTCGTAGAGTTGATAGTTGCCGTCGCGATTCGAGGAATAGATCAGCGTTTTCCCGTCAGGCGACCACGCCACGCCCCCATTGTTTCCCGCGCCAAAAGTGACCCGGCTGCGAGTGCCGCCCTGCGAATCCAAAACCCAGAGATTGTTGCCGCCCTCGCCGGAATCAATGCTGACGGCAAGCTTTCGCCCGTCCATGGAGATGAGCGGGCTGCTGTACTCCGCCGGATCGCCGACGGTCGCCAGAACTTTTCCGCTGCGGTCCATCCAGCGCAACTCGAAGGAGCCGGATGCTTGGTTACCGGTTCCGTAGATCAGCAAGCCGGAGTTCGAGGCGGTGAGGATCGCGCGATAGATGATCGGATTGATTTCGGCGTGCGGAGCGATCGGCATGGGCTGGCCGGAGACCGAGAAAGTTTTCAGGTCAAACTTCTGGGCCATCAAAATGCCTTGCTGCACAAATGCCAGGTACCCCGGCGGCGCGTAGACCGCATTCGTATCCGAATGAAATACCAATTTCAAGGGCGCGTCGTCGAAAGTGCCGACGAAAACTCCGGATTGCGAAGCAATGTCCGACCGCGCGAAGCACAAAAAATGCTTTCCGTCGGGTAGAAATTGCGGCCAGCGGCGGCCAGCAAGGTGCAGGCGCGGATCGGCGTGCGTCACCAGTTGGGGCGTGCCACCGGTATCCGCGACCACTGCAAGTCCCACTTGAGGATTTGGATTGAAAAGAATTTTGCCGTCCGGTCCCCAGGCCGCTCCGCGACCCGCCACCCGTTCCAGCAGCTTCTGCAGGCCGCCGCCGGACAGGCTTACTCGAAACATGTCGCCGCCCTCCCCGATAAATCCGAGCGTGCGGCTGTCCGGCGCCCAGAACGGTTCGGTGGCCTCTTCGGACCCGGCGATGAGCTGGGCCCTGGCATCGTTCAGCGGCCGGAACCACAGGCGGCGGACGCCTTCGGCATCGGTAGCGACGAAGGCCACATAGCTGCCATCGGGAGAAAGAACCGGCGGGCCGGCTTCATTGCCGGTGAGCGCGAAAACCTGGCCATCCGGCGGAAGAATTTGGGTGACGATCGCGGGCGCGGAATTTCTGGGGTGGGTCAAGTAGCCGTAGCCCAACCACGCCGCGAGGCCGGCGAAGAGGGCGGCGAGAATCCAGGGAAAGGCGCTGCCCCGCCGCGCTGCGGGCGATAGCGAAGCAGTTGCCGGCAGCGGCGCGGAAATGTTTGAGGCGGAGCCTGCGGAATTTTGCGCTTGGACACTGGATGCGCCAACGGCCGCACTCATGGTCTCGATGGACGAATTGGCCACCACCGAAATTTCCGCGCTGGTCTGCTCGATGGCGATGCGCGCTTCGCCGATGGCTTGCAGACGCTGCTTGGTGTCTTTCTGCAAGCAGCGGCGGAGTAATTCGACGAGGCGCGGCGGCGTATTGGCCGGCAACTCCTGCCAGCGCGGCTCGCCGCGAATCACGTCGGCGAGAATGTCGGTGGAAGTTTCGCCGGTGAAGGCCTGCTTGCCGGAAAGCATTTCGAACAGGACGCAGCCGAAGGACCACACGTCGGTGCGGCGGTCGAGAGGTTTTCCCTTGGCTTGCTCCGGCGACATGTAGGCGGCGGTGCCCAGAATTGTTCCGGCCATGGTGGTCATGTGACTGATGGTCGGAGAATTTTGCAGGTCGCTCGAAGCCGGATCGCCCTGCACCGCTTTGGCCAAGCCGAAATCCAGAATTTTTACCACGCCATCGGGACGAATTTTCACGTTGGCGGGCTTCAGGTCGCGATGAATGATGCCGCGCTCATGCGCGGCTTCGAGCGCTTCGGCGATCTGGCGGGCGATGGGCAGCGAGTCTTCCAGTTCGAGCCGGCGCATCTTCAGGCGTTCGGCGAGCGTGGGACCTTCGACCAATTCCATCACCAGGGCGGGCGGCGTGCCGGAAAAAACGATGGCGCGCGAGCTGCTGTTGGGATCCGGATGCACTGCGGGAGGCTGGCCGGCATCACCGTCGCCATCCTCGAGTCCGTAAACCGCGGCGATGTTGGGATGATTCAGCGAGGCCAGCACTTGCGCTTCGCGGCGGAAGCGCGCCATGCGTTCGGTATCGGCGGCGAACGCGGCAGGAAGGACTTTCAGCGCGACTTCGCGGCCCAGTTTCGAATCGCGCGCGCGGTAGACTTCGCCCATGCCACCGACGCCCAGCGGGCCGATGATTTCGTAGGGACCGAGTTGCGTGCCGGGGGCTAGAGGCATGGTTGGTCGAGCTTCCACCAAACCTCCCACCCTGCTGAGAGGCGCAGGATGGGGCGCCCGCTTTTGTTTTCTTGTTTAGGGAGTTGTTTCACGTCGTGGCCGCGACTGGGGGTTGAGGCGGTCATGGTTTTTTCAGGTCCGAGGACCAGTCGGTGATCAGGTTCAGCACGCTGACCGTGTCTTCGCGGGTGACTTTCGGGACCAGCAGGCGTTTGCCATCGCGAGTGATCAGGTCGTTGACCTGGAAGAAGGCGACGGTCGGCGGAATGGCGTGGCCGCCAAAAACATTTCTGGTCTTGACGATCTCGATCTGGTTGTCTTTCGCCTTGACCTCCACCACGTACACCTTCGAATCGTTGCCCAGATAGGCCAGTGAGTTCGGAGATTTTAACCAGCCGCCGGTGGTGACACCATCCTTGGAAATCTGCCACTTGCCTCCTTTTGCGGGGTAGGGAGTGACGTACAGCTCGTAACGCCCGGTTTGGTCCGAGAGATAGGAAAGCCATTTGCCATCGGGCGAGAAGGTGGAGGAGCGCGCGTTGGAATCCTGTGCCAGGAAAACGGAGAGTTTGGAATCGGGTTGGGTGGGTAGCGTGTCGATCTGAAAATCGCGTGGGACCTGGGTGGACACCACGAGCGTTTGGCCGTCGGGAGAAATACCATCGAGCGAATGGGACAATTTGTCCGAATAAATCTGCTCGGGTTCGGCGCTGCCGTTGGCGGATTTGCGAAGAATCAGGATCGGGGCGCGCTGATCGAGGTAGTAGACGAATTTGCTGTCAGGAGACCACAGTGGTTGGCTATAGGCGCCGACCGTAAAAGTTAGACGATCCGAAGTGCCGCGGCCAAGGTCGTATAACCAGATGGCCGCTTCGCCGGTTACCGAGGAAGTGGTGCCGCTGGAAACGGATGCGGCGGCGCGCTGATCGTCGGGCGAGAGCACGAGGTTGGTGACCCGCGCCGGCTCGCCGACCCGGCCGGTCTCCGCCCCGGTGTCGAGATTGTACCAAGTGAGTTGTTTCAGGCTGATGCCGGGGTCCGCCCGGTACAGCAGCAAGCCCGAATTCGAAACCGCGAATTGTGCGGCGCGGCGGTAGGGATTAAAGGCCACGTGCTGAGCGATCTCGACCGGCTCGCCGGAAAGTTTTCTGGTAGAGGCATTGAAGGGCTGGGCGAGCAGGTTGCCACCGCTCGCGAACAGGATGTATCCCGGTTCGGCATACTGCGCTTCGCTATCCGAGTCTAGAAGCTTTTCCACCTTTTTTGAGTCGAGGTCGAGGATGTTGACGGTGCCTTGCAGCGTCAACTGCAGACTGCTGTGCACGAACAGCGCATGCTTTCCATCGGGCAGGAAGTAGGGCAGGCGGTCGGTCCCCTGGTCGGTTCCCAGCGTGGTGACCACCACAGGTGTTCCGCCGGACGCCGGGACCGTGGCCAGCCCCGATTCGTTGCTGGGCGCGAAAAGAATGATGCCGTCTTTGTTCCAGGTTCCGCCGCGACCGGCCGGTGCGTCGCAAATAATGCTGACCGCGCCATTCGAAACGTCTATGCGCTTGAGTTTTCTTTCGGCGAAGAAGCCGACGAAGCGGCCATCGGGCGACCAAAACGGCGAGGAGGCTCCTTCGGTACCGGCTAGCTGGCGCGGGACGCCGGTATCCAGCTTGCGGATCCAGAGATCGCTTTTTTTATCTTCGCCGACCGCAACCACCACAATGCTTTGACTGTCCGGCGAGAAAGCGAAGGACATATTGAAGGTTTCGACGATCAGATTGGGAGGAAGAGTAATGGCGGCGGCGAGTTTAGCTTCCGGCTTGGTCGGGTGGGCCATGTAGCCGAGCGCTCCGGCCACCAGGGCGGTGAGCAGCGCGGTGCCGAGGATGAGCAGAGTGCGGTCGCGATTGCGCCGTGATTGCGCGGACGCGGCTGCCGAAGCGGCTTCAGCCGCCGCAGCCGTGGTTGCCGCGCTGGCTGCCGCGCTGAATTGCGAACCCGCTTCGCGCATGCTCTGCAACTGAAGTTTTACGTCGTGCGCGGTCTGCCAGCGCTCGTCGGGATCCTTGGCCAGGCAAGTTTTCACCAGGCGGTCGAGCATCAACGGAGAGGAAGGTTGCACGCTGGAAATCGGGGCCGGATCGCGTTCCAAAATTCCAGCCATCACGCCAGCCATGGTTTTGCCGTCGAAGGCGCGATGCGCCGTGGCCATTTCGTACAGCACGGTGCCCAGCGAAAAAATATCGCTGCGCGCGTCGGCTTCCTTGCCTTCCACCTGCTCGGGCGACATGTATTGAAAGGTGCCGACGATGGCGCCGGCCTGGGTCAGCGGCTGATTGGAGACCGGCGTGCCCAACGGGCTGGTCATGCTGGAATTGGGGACGGCGACGGCCACGGTACTTTTGGCCAGGCCGAAATCCATGAGCTTCGCGCCGGATTTGGTGAGCATGATGTTTGCGGGCTTCAGGTCGCGATGCACCACGCCGCCCTTGTGCGCTTTTTCCAGGCCTTCGCAAATTTCCGTGCCGACTTTCAGCACCTGCTCGGTGGGCAGCGGACCTTTCTGGATGCGCGCGGCCAGCGTTTCGCCTTCCAGAAATTCCATGACCAGAAAATCGGTGCCGTCCTGGTGGCCCACGTCGTAGAGATGGCAGATATTCGGATGCGCCAGCGAAGAGATGGAGCGCGCTTCGCGATCGAAACGCTGCTTGGCTTCGGGATCGGCCGAAAGATGGGTCGGCAGAACTTTGATGGCCACCGTGCGGTCGAGGCGCGTGTCCTTGGCGCGATAGACTTCGCCCATGCCACCCGCGCCGAGTGGCCCGATGATTTCGTAGGGGCCGAGACGTTTTCCCGCCGCGAGCGTCATCGGAGAAGCCCCGGCAATGTTTGGAGCGATGCGCGAGACGGCAAGTCAGCGCCGAAAATTCCGATGGGGAAGGTGCCGCTGGTCGAGTGATGCGTCAACCGGCTGAATGGGACTGGGTGTCCGTTCGTAACCATTGGTGCGGGATTATAGACTGGGTGCCGTTGGGCCGCAATGAAAGGGAGCGACGGCTTTCGGCTCGGCCTCGAGTGTCGAGGACGACATGAGCACATCATTACCATGGGTGAATTGACAGGGGAGTTATCGTTGGACAGAATGAGCCGCTGACGTGTCGGCGCAAGGCGATACCGGAGACCTATGGGGAGAAAGTGGACGGTTGCGGCAGCACTTGCATTTTTTGTTTTTGGGCTTCCTCTTACGATTGCCCGATCTTCAGGTGCGGACAGAACGCAGCAGGCGGCGCAGCCCGCTGCGGGACAAGCGCCGAGCTCGTCGAGTTCAGCGGGCCAGACTCCGACACAAACTCCACCGACGCAATCTCCAGCGACCCAAGCCGGCGCTACACCTGCTGCACCGCCGACTTCCGGACACAAGATCATCTGTCCCATTACGGCCGAAACCGCGCCACCCCTATCCGCACCCATGGCTGCGGCATTAAAACTTTATCGCACCGGAAAATTTGACGAAGCGATCGCCGCGTACAACGCAATCGTGCCGGCCGGAGGCTCGGAAGCCGCCGCGGCATATGCGGGATTGGCGCGAGTCTATCTGCAACGCAAAGATCCGGCGGGCGCCTACGCAGCGGCCCTGAAAGCGGTGGCATTGACGCCCGACCGCGCGCCGGCAATCGTCGCGATGGGGGAAGTTCATTATCGCCAGGGAAAAATCCCCGAGGCCGAACTGGATTTTCTCAAGCCGCTGCAAGCCTGCAATCTGGACGCGCGCGCGTATCTGGGACTGAATCGCATTTACCGGGTGACGCTGAATTGGAAACGCGCCAAAACCAATATTGATCAGGCCTACAAACTCGATCCTGCCGACCCGGACATTCGGCGGGCGTATCTGGCGACGCTGGGCGGAGCCGAACGCATCAAGGCGCTGCAGGAATATCTGGCGGGCGATACGGATGACGACGCCGAAGCGCGCGAAAGGTTGCAGAACGAACTCACCGTGCTGGAAGGTGAATTCGACCGCCCGCAAAGTGGCTGCCGGTTAGTTACCAAGGTAACCAGCACGGAAACCCGGCTCGAGCGACTGCTGGAAGATCCGCAGCATATTCGCAAGTACGCGCTGGCCGTCAAGGTGAACGGCGTCTCCTCCAGGCTGATGCTCGACACCGGGGCCGGCGGGATTGTCATTGACCGAAAAATTGCGGAAAAAGCCGGAATCAAATCCATCGTCGAGGACAAAATTGGCGGCATCGGCGACAAAGGCGAAGCTGCGGCCTATCTGGGGCACGCCGATAAGATTCAAATCGGCGAGCTGGAATTCCAAAATTGTTTCGTGCAAGTCGTGTCGGGACGTTCGGTGATCGGCGATGACGGACTGATCGGCGCCAATGTGTTCAGCCATTTCCTGGTGGACGTGGATATGCCCGACGAAAAATTCAAGTTGAGCGAATTGCCGCCCATCCCCAACGAGTCCACCGGCGAGATATCGCTCGAATCCCATGCCACCGGGCAGCGGCAGTTGCACGATCGCTACGTTCCGCCGGAAATGAAGGATTACGCGAAGGTATTCCTGATCGGCCACGCCCTGTTGATTCCCACCTCGGTGAATTCTTTTCCCAACAAGCTATTCCTGATTGATACCGGATCGTTCGACAACACGCTTTCGGTGGCCGCGGCCAAAGAGGTGACCAAAATCAGCAATTCGACCGCCGAGGTGAAGGGCCTGAGCGGCAGCGTGAAAAATGTCTACAGCGCGTCGAAAGCCACACTCGTCTTTTCACATTTCAAACAGGAGCGCCAAGATCTGCTCACCTTCGATCTCACCCACCTGAGCGATTCGGTGGGCACGGAAGTTTCGGGCGTGCTGGGCTTCGCTATGCTGCGGGTGCTGGACATCAAAATCGACTATCGCGATGGTTTGGTGAACTTCACCTACGACCAAAACCGATTCCACTGAGCTGGGCCTGATTCGTGCGGCATCCAGATGTTCTCGAAAACGAAATGAAAACAAAATCCCCGGGCCAGCGATTCGCCAACCCGGGGAAGTAGGGAACGAAACGCTTTTAGTGCTTCTCGGCGGCGAGGGCCTGGTCCACAAAGTAACTGGCCTTGTCAATGTGCGAGAGCACCCGGTCACGCAGGCCACGCGTCGTGGGATTCTCTTCTTCCTGGGCCACGTCGTGGTGAGCCTTGCTGAGCAGGTCGTGGGCGTCGTGCAGGCGTCCGGCCCAGGGCCGGTTGGCGTCCACGTGAACGTGGTCGTTGATGTTCTTGCCGTCGTCAATGGCGGCTTTTTTTATTTCACTGATGGCGTGATCGATTTCCTCCACGGCGGAGCGTTCCTCGGCGTGCAACGCCCCGCCGTCGGGCCGCTCGAGATGGGCCCGGGCGTCTCGCAAATCCGCGAGGGCGTGCAGGTAGGCCGGGTGTTGAGGTTGCGCGCCCGCATTCCGGGCGGCCCAAGGGATCAGAAAAATCATCGCCGCAACGATCGCTGTAATTTTCGTAAGATTTTTCATTCGGAATATCACCTCATGTGAAATGGAATAGCGGATCCAGGGTTTTGGTAAGACCGATGCCCTGCGAGTGAGTAGAACACGCCCGTGCGGAAATTGTTGCTGGTGAATGCCATTATTGTTTCCGGAGGTGCAACCCACGCGAAGCCATGCCGCCTGACTTGCCGGGAAGCGCGGTGATTGATTGGGCTGGACGCTGAAATCAGCGCTTGTACGAAAACGTACAAATCCATATACTTGTACGAATTCGTACAAATCGGTATATTTGTACAAAAGCGTACAATGACAAAGAAACGATATGCGGTATTAATTGCAGATGTGGTCGGCTCAAGTAGCCGCCGGAATTTGCGCTCGCTGTTAATGAACAGGCTGGAGCTGGCCAGGCGCGCCCACCGGCGCGCGCGATGGATACGTTTGCCCTATGCGGTCACGGCCGGTGACGAATTTCAGGCCATCCTCGCGCCGGCCGCGAACATTCCCGAACTGATTTTCGATTTGCGAATGAAGATGCGGCCCTTGCGCCTGCGAATTGGAGTCGGCTTCGGCGCGGTATCGAGCCGCATCCAGCCACCGGTCAACGCCATGGCGGGTGAAGCTTTCCAGCGCGCGCGGCAGGCGCTGGAAAGCATCAAGGCCGGCAGCCCCAAATATGACGTATTGACCGCTTTCCGGTCGGGAAAGGAAATATTCGATTCGACGGCCAATTTGATTTATGCTCTGCATGACACACTGTTACTGAGAATAACAAGTAAGCAGTGGGATACCATTCAGGTGTTTCGCCAGAAGCGCAGCCTGGAAAGCGCGGCCGAGGTGCTCCGGCTGGATTTGTCCACGGTTTCGCGTAATTTAAAACGCGGCTATTTCTGGCAGATCGAGCGAACCATCGCGGGCCTGGACCGGCTGATCCGCGCCAATAAAATGTGATTTGTACGAAATCATACAAATCCTGCGATTTGTACGAAAACGTACAAACGGCCTCGAGAGAGGAAAAATATGCAGGAATTGATTCGCGTCGCCTTGCTGTTATATCTGGCCCACCTGTTGGCTGATTTCGTCTTGCAAACTGCGCGCATGGTGCATTTGAAGCGCGCCGGAAAGATTTCAGGATACGCGCGGCACGGCGCGGTTCTTTACCTGGCCATGTTCGCGCTGACCGGCTTCTTCGTGCCTGGCTCGCTGATTTCCTGGCGGTTTCAGCTCGCCATCATCGCGCTGACGCTGATGCATCTCGCGATTGACTGGTGCAAGATTCGGCTTGGCGCGCGTCACCCGGCCGCGGATGGAGCCCTCGCGTTTTCGCTAGATCAGCTGCTGCACGGGTTCACCATATTTCTGGTGGCGTGGTGGATTGCGCGCGTTCCGGCGACGCACGAGATGCTGCACGCGTTCGGGCTGTTGCGGCGCCCCGGCAACAAAATATTGCTGGCGCTGGTGGTGTATGTGGCGGTGATTTTCGGCGCCGGATATTTGATACGCTTTCTGACCAAGCCGCTGACGCGCGATTTGAAACTAAATGAATCGCAGGCGCAATTGAGCAACGCCGGCATGTTCATCGGCTGGCTGGAACGCTTCCTGATACTTTCGGCCCTGTTCGAACATTCGCCCGCCACCGCCGGCTTGATTCTGGCCGCCAAATCAATTGCGCGTTATCCGGAATTTAAGCGCGAACAATTCGCGGAGTACTTCCTGATCGGCACGCTGCTGAGTATTTCCGCGGCCATCATCGGCGGAGTCATTTTATTGAGGGTTTTCTACGGCAGTTCCAGCCTGCCCTAGCATCGAACTCGCGCGGGCGAATCGCAGAGAGAGCCTTCGCCGCGCCCAGAATGACGAACGCGAGACGCGGCACTGGCGAGCCAAGCGCCGCATCCCGGGACGGAATAGCTTCCGCCTTCGCGCTTATTTCTTAAAGAATTCGATGTCCAGGGTAATAGTGATGTCTTCTCCGATCATCCCGGCGTATTTGGTGATGCCGAAATCGGAGCGTTTAATGGCGGTGGTGGCCGAGGCGCCGCGGCGCTGATTGCCCCAGGGATCCTTGATCGCGTCGCTCGGACCATCCACCGTAAAGGTCACGGATTTGGTGACTCCGTGCAGCGTCAGATCGCCGGTCATTTGTAATTTGCCATCGGCTCCGCGGGTAATGGATTTGGAAACGAAGGTCATGGTCGGGAATTTCGCCACTTCGAAGAAAGTTTCCTTCAGATCCTTGTCGCGCCCTTCGTTTCGGGTGTACACCGTGCTGACGTCAATCGTGGCGTTGACCACCGACTTGGTGACGTCCTTTTCGTCCAGTTGCACGGTTCCGGTTACGTTGGTAAATTCGCCCTGCACTTTCGAAATGCCCAGGTGACTCACGCTGAATTGCGCGTTGGCGTGTGCCGGATCAATCTGCCAGGTCGAAGTGGTTTGCCCGAAGGCCGGAGAGAGCCCCGCCTGAGCAAGAATCATGATTGCAGCGAAGGCCGCACCGATAATTGTGGTTTTCAAGATTTTCACGGAAGCTCCATTTGGATGAAGTAGACGCAGTCCAGGTCAAAATATGCGACCAAAAGCCGCCGCTACGAGACTCACGGCGGAAACCAAAAGCACTCACGATGATAACGCAGTTCGGGCGTTTCTGAGGCCGCCTGACAAATTTTCCGCGAAAAGTTGCGGCGAAGATTTGGCACATCAGACCGGCAATGTTATGAATGTACGCGCAGAATATGTCCACAATTGGCGCATGGCGGGCCGGGACCCGGGGAATTGGATCGAATAGAGAGCGTGGCAACCTTTATTGCGGCAACTTGCTCAAAGAATGGAACTTTCTTATTTTTGGCGCGAATATAAACTCGTACGGGTGCGCGCGGTCGCTCATCCGCGCGGCTGTGCCGCGTAAATCGCCGCGGGGCATCGAGCCGAAGCCGGCCGCGAATGCACACAATTTTTCGGTTTGAGTAAGCCGACCAATTTTCCAAAGTTAAAAAACGACGATAGCGGATTCCGCTGCGAACATGGACAAGGGAGCCTGGTAAAAATGCAAAAAAGAATTTCGGCCTTCGCGCTGGCGATCGTGGGAATCGCCAGCATTCTGATCTTTTCGGGATGCGGAGGCGGTAACGGCTCGGTAACGGTTACCGGGCTCACCTTCACTCCGACTTCGGCCACAGTTCTGCAGGGCGGAACGGCTCAATTCACCCTGGCGGTCACCTTCAACAACCCCACCAATGCGGCCGGCACCACTCCGGTCATCACTTATCTGGTGAACGGTACGGCTGGCGGAAGCCAAACGCTCGGCTTGATCGCCCCCTCGACTACCGATGCTCTGGTCGGAGTTTATATGGCCCCCGCGGATTTAACCGGCATCGGCGGCAATACCGTGACCATCACTGCCACCACACCCTCGGTTCCCGGTTCGACCACCAACACCAATCTCATCACTTCCAATTCGGTGACCGTAACCCTCGGTCCCGGACTGGGCTTGACTGTGAATCCCACCACCGCCACGGTTCCCGCTGGTGGCACATTCCAATTCAACGCGGTTTTTAACAATCAGAACGACACCTCAGTGAACTGGAGCGTGGCCTCAGCCAATGGCGGGAACGTCGGCTCGATTGATCCGGCGACGGGTTTGTACACCGCGCCGCCATTTCCTCCGCCCGGCGCAAACGTGACCATCACCGCGACCCAGGGCAGCGCAACCTCCACGGCAGTCGCCACCATCGTCTACTCCGCTGGGTCGCTGAAGGGACCGTTCTCATTTTCCTATACCGGTAACGACCAGACCGGCTTCTTGACCGCCGCAGGTAGTTTCTCGGCTGACGGCGCCGGCCACATCGTCACCGGCGTGCAGGACACCGACAGTTTCTCCACCGGGGCGACCCTGGCGACTCCCATCGCCGGAACGTACACGGTGGCCACCGATGGACGCGGCACCATATCGCTCAAGTCCGGGCCAGGCCAGGGAACTACGAATACCATCCAGTTTGTGTTGAACACTAACCAGCACGGACTGATCACTCGATTCGACGCCGGGTTCACCGGCAGCGGCACGCTGGACCAGCAAAATCTGGACGCGCTCTCGAATTCACCCACCGTAGTCAACGGACCTTATGTTTTCCGCGTCGGCGGGGCGGATGCAACTTTCAAGCCCATGGGCATTGCAGGCAGATTCACCAGTGGCGGCGCCGGCACGATTCCGAATTCCGCGACAGTTGTGGATGTGAACGACAACGGCACGATCAAAGCATCCGACACCACGCTGTCCGGATCCTACGCGTTTGATCCGTTGTTTCCGGGCTCAGGCCGCGGCACCATCACACTTTCAAGCGCCAGCACAGGGTCTATCAAGTTCGCGTTCTATGTTGTGGACAGCACGCACATGCGTCTGGTGGAAGACGATGCCACCGCGTTTCTCGGCGGCGAAATGTTCAGCAGCGGCGCGACCGGTTCGTTTTCTCCGGCCACGCTGGCCGCGGGGAATTATCCTTTCACCGAGGGCGGAAATTCACCGACGGGTCTTTACACGGCCGGAGGAATTTTCACTTCCGACGGCGCCGGAAATATCAGCGGCGGAATTATTGACAGCAACAACGCCGGAACAGTGACGGCCACCGGCGGCACCACGCTGGGCACCTGCCCTTACACGGTGAACTCCACCACCGGAAGAATTGACCTGCGCCTGCAGCTGGCAACCGGCGCATGTCCCGCGACGGACAGCGCCACGACCGCCGAATTTATCGCCTATCCCACGGCCCAGGGCTCCGCCGTACTGCTTGAAGTGGACCCCATCGCCATCGCCGGCGGCGTAGCCTTCTTGCAATCCACCACGCCCACCACTTTCACCGGCGACATTGCTTTGAGCCTGAACGGCCAAGGGCTCATCCACAATTCGCCTGCCTCCATTCAAGGCGACACGTCCGGTCAGGTTGACTTTGGCCTGGTCTCCACCGCCACGACCAGCGGCGGATTCCTGGACGTCAACAAATTTAGCGCGGTTTTCGCGGGCGATCCGGTCAACGTCCCAACCACCACCATCACTTCGCCAGCCACGCTGGGCCGCGGCACAGCCGTAGTCGCCGCCATGAATCCCAGCGTGACCTACAATCTGGTCTACTACCTGATCAACGGAAATACCGCAGTGATTTTCGATTCCGACGCCACGCGAAACATGACCGGATTTGCCTTGCAACAGTTCTAAACGCCGTTGCTTTTTTGCAGTGCGGCGGCTCTGCCGGCGCTTTTGAGCAGTTCACAGGGACGCTCAGCCGCGCCTGCCGCGCTTGCCGGCGACCGTCTCATCCGCAGCCTTCCGCAGTGCCGCACTCTTCGCTTTCTGAAGGGTGCGGACTTTGATTTTACGGTTGGTGGAACGGTTGGGTCACACGCCCGCCGCCTCAGGTAGTTCGAACCCTCCGAAACCTTTTCCTTGGCCGCGCGTCTATTGGCCGATGTTCTCCCTCTTGATTTTGGCTTCGCTAACGCTGGCGTCCCCGCAGGCCCGCTTGACCACGATTTCTCAAGTGCTCGACCGCTACCAGACTGCTCTGGGCGGCACCGAGGCCATCCGAAACGTTCAATCCGAAACCCAGCGCGGTGAAATCGAGGCATCCGGCGTGAGTGGAAAATTGCAGTTTGTCAATTACGCCAAGCCATTCAAATCGGTGCAGCATCTTACGCTTCCCGACGGCACTGAGGTCGTGGGCGGATTTGACGGAAAAGTGTCGTGGCAAATTCGCGGCGGGAAAGCGAGCATTGACCAGCAGACGCCAGTCGAATCCGACCGCCGCGACGCCGATCTGCAATACGCCCTTCATCAACCTGACTATTTTCAAAAATTCGAATTCGCCGGCGTCACCGATTTCGAAGGGCGTCCTTGTTATTGGCTGCATGGCACGACGCATTGGGGCAAGGACAACAATCAGTTTTACGACGTCGAAACTGGCCTTCTCTCCGGCTATCGCTTCCAGGCGGACCAGAGTGATTCGAAGACCGTAATTGTTGTGGTCTTTTCGGATTATAAAAGTTTCGGCGGACCCAAGGTGGCGACCAGGCGCGTCATACGAGCAGGCGATCAGGTTCAAACCATCACCCTGAAATCAATCACCTACGATCCGCTTCAGGATTCGATCTTCGATCTGCCCGAGGCAGTAAAGGCGTTATTGAATCACTGAGCGACGGTTGGCGCACCCCTCCGGCGCCGCCCAGCCGGACGCCTTACGCTGCCGCGTCCTTCGCCTTCTGAAAGTGCAGAATTTGACTTTACGCCTGCGTATTTGTCTTATCCCAAGACCTATCTCGATGCTCGAATCGTGATGGAGTGAACGGCGCGCACCCTTTGCAAAAACCGCGAAGATTGCGGCACCCGCAACTGCCCTGGTTTGCATCGTCATCCAGAGGAGCGCAGTGACGCAGGGTCTCTCTTGGACTTCGTTTCGCCAGCGACTCACTCGACATCAGCCAACACGCTGCCCGCGCCAAGAACTCAGCGCCGGAGGCGCGGCAGAGGTTAGCCCGGGCCGTAAGGCCCGGGAAAATGTCCGGCGCGGAGCGCCTTACCTTAAGGCCCCGCGAATCGCGTCGCTCTTCAGACGCCGTTCGCGCACACTTCCCGCTTCCGCCTGAGTCTTAATCCATCGCGGTTCATCTAAATCCCCATGCCTGCTGAGAGCCAAAACGGCCATGCGCGCGCGTACCCGCTTTCCGTGCTCGATATTTCGCCGGTGCCGTCGGGGTCGTCCAGTTCGGACGCGCTGCGCAACACGCTCGACCTCGCCAAGCTCACTGATGATTTAGGCTACTCGCGTTACTGGCTGGCCGAGCATCACAACACCGCGCTGATCGCCAGTAGCTCACCCGAAGTGATGATCGGTCACGTCGCCATGGCTACGCGCCACATGCGCGTGGGTTCGGGCGGCATCATGCTGCCGAATCACGCGCCGCTAAAAGTCGCCGAGACGTTTCGCGTGCTGGAAGCGCTGCATCCCGGACGCATTGATCTAGGACTGGGCCGCGCGCCGGGCACCGATTCGCTCACCGCGCTGGCCCTGCGTCGCTCGCGCGAAGCGGTTTACTCCGACGATTTTCCGGCGCAGCTCGCCGAGCTGATGGCCTTCTTCGACGACGATTTTCCCGCGAATCATCCGTACCAGCGCGTGAAGGCCATGCCCGACGACGTGGCCGCTCCGGAAATTTGGCTGCTCGGTTCGAGTGACTTCAGCGCGCAACTCGCCGCTTCCGCGGGATTGCGCTTTGCGTTCGCGCATCACATTCAGCCCGAGCCGGCGATCAGCGCGCTGCGTTTCTATCGCGATAATTTCAAGCCCTCCCGCTACCTGGATAAGCCGCAATCGCTCATCGCGGTTTCGGTGATTTGCGCCGAGACCGACGAAAAAGCGCGCGAACTGGCCGCTCCCGCCGAACTGACCATGCTGCGTTTTCGCCAGGGTGGACGCATGGGCAAGCTGCCGTCAGTCGCCGAGGCGCTGGCATATCCCTACACCGACGAAGAGCGCCTCGCCATTCGCATGAACGCCACGCGTCTAAACGTAGGCTCGCCCGCAACGGTGCGCGAAAAACTTCTAACCCTGGCAGGGCAGGGCGCCGCCGATGAAATCATGGTGACCACCATCACGCACGATCATCAAGACCGCCGCCACTCCTACGAACTTCTCGCCGCAGCCTTCGGCCTCGCCTCCGAGAAATCGGAAGCGAGGCCCACCAGCGCAGCAACCCGTTGAGTTCTACGCGATCTTCTCTTCTTGCCACCAAACAAAAACGCCAAGCCGGCCGCCCCATTTTTCGTTTCTCAGAAAGTTGGGCTCGAAAAGGTCGAACCGTGCGACCGAGGCTCCGCATGTCGAGCCGCCTGTTTGCCTGTGGCAAAGCGCTGCGCTAAACTCCGTCTCCCATGCCCGACGCTTCCTCGATGATTGGCCGTAGCATCTCGCACTACACCGTCCTCGACAAACTCGGCGGCGGTGGGATGGGCGTAGTCTACAAAGCCAAGGACACGCGGCTGGGCCGCAATGTTGCGCTGAAATTCCTCCCCGACGACATTTCGCAGGATCCGCAGGCCGTCGAACGATTCCGGCGCGAGGCGCGTGCCGCTTCCTCGCTGAATCATCCCAATATTTGCACCATCTACGACATCGGCGAATTCGAAGGTCGTCCGTTCATCGCCATGGAGCTGCTGGAGGGCCAGACTCTCAAGCACGGCATCGCCGGCAAGCCCGGCGAAATCGCCAAGCTGCTCGAGATCGGCATTCAGATTGCCAGCGGCCTGGATGCGGCTCACTCCAAAGGCATCGTGCATCGCGACATCAAGCCCGCGAACATTTTTTTGGTCGAGCGCGGGCAAGCTAAGATTCTGGATTTTGGGCTGGCAAAATTAGCGCCGGTAAACGCGCTGGCCGCCGAATCCGCCGGCGCCACTTCCATGCGCACCCAGCCAAATCTGGATCATGCGAACCAGCTGACCAGTCCGGGCAGCTCCATGGGCACCATCGCCTACATGTCGCCGGAGCAGGCCCGCGGCGAAGAACTCGACGCGCGCTCCGATTTATTTTCGCTGGGCGTGGTGCTCTACGAAATGGCCACCGGCACTCTGCCATTTCCGGGGGCCACCGCCGCGCTGATTTTCGACGGCATTCTGCATGACGTTCCGGTGTCCGCCAAGGAGTTGAACACCGCGCTGCCGCTCGCCTTTGAAAATATTCTGGGAAAAGCGCTCGAAAAAGATCCCGACCTGCGCTGCCAGACCGCCGCCGAGCTCCGAGCAGATCTGAAGCGCTTGAGCCGCGACATCGAATCCAGCCGCAAGCCCGGCGCCGATAAAAGCGGCAGCGGTTCCGGTCCGCATCCGGCTGCAGCAACCAAGCAACGATCGGTTGCGGTACTTTACTTTGAGAACCAGAGTGGTTCGAAAGAAGACGAATACTTCCGCGACGGAATTACCGAAGACATCGTCACCGAGCTTTCCAAGATCGCCCAACTCCAAATCTTCCCTCGGTCCGAAATGCTCGCCTTTCGCGACAAAGCCGTCACCGCACAGCAGGTCGGCCAGCAACTCAACGCCTCCTACGTGCTGGAAGGCTCGATTCGCCGGTCCGGCACCCGCGTGCGCATCACCGCTCAACTGGTCGAGGCCTCCACCCGCCATTCCGTGTGGGCCGAGCGTTTCGACCGCCAACTGGAGGACGTGTTCGCCATCCAGGAGGAAATCGCCCGGAGCATCGCCCAGGCGCTGCGCATTACGCTGACTCCGCAGGAAGAAAAAACCATCGCGCGCAAACCCACCGAAAATCCGCAGGCTTACGATTTTTATCTGCGTGGCAGGAGTTACACCCGCCGCCTTAACCTGGACTACGCCTTGCAGATGTTCGAGCAGGCCATTCAGCTGGACCCGAATTTCGCATTGGCTCACGCCGGAATTGCGCACCTGTGCGGGCTGATTTATGAAATCCGCGAGCAAAGCCCGAAATGGATCGAACGAGGGCTGGCGGCTTGCGATCGGGCCACGGCTCTGGCGCCGGATCTGCCCGAAGTATTAGTGGCGCACGCGCGCATCTGCTACGCCGAAAAGAAATACGAACAATCCGCGCTGCTGGCTCACCGCGCCATCGAACGCAAACCCGACTGCGAGGGATCCTGGGACGTTCTTGGCCGGGCCTATTTCGCCTCCGGCCGTTTCGAGGAAGCCGCCGCGCTGACCGAGCGGGCCATCGAAGCCAATGGCGACGACTACAATACTTTTATTCCCTACGGCCGGGCTCTACGAAGTCTTGGGCGCAAACACGACGCCGAGCAGGTTACCCAGCGATTCATCAAGGCTCTTCGCCAGCAACTCGAGATTGTGCCGGAAGACGTGCGCGCCCGCATCCTGCTGGCTACCCAGCTGGCCTCTTTCAAAGAACACGAAGACGAAACCATCCGGCACTTGCAGACCGCCATGGCCCTTCGCCCCGGCGATCCCAGCACTCTCTACAATGCCGCTTGCACCTACGGCGTCCTGGAGAAAAAAGCCGAAGCGCTCGAAACCCTCAAGAAATGTTTTGCCGCCGGCTACAGCAACCGCGATTGGGCCGCCAGAGATACCGATCTCGTTTGTCTCCACGACGACCCGGAATTCAGAAGACTAGTCGGCCTCGACGCCGGAGCCGCTTAGCGCTCCCGCCCTTTGCCATCGTCCTTTAGTACGTTGTCATTCCGAGCGTCGCGAGGAATCTCTCTTCGATGTCATCCGCGCCAATGCCCTCGTTTGCGTCTGGAGGAGCGCAGCGACGAAGGATCTCTCTTGGATGCGATCTTCTTGTCACCAAACAAAAATACCAAGCCGGGTGCCCCGTCTTTCGTTTCTCAGAAAGGTGAGGTTTTGTAGAAGCTGGACCAACTAAACATTCAGTGTTTTTGGACCGTGGTGGCTGGAACTGACTAGGAATTCTGCGTCGGCGGTGGCCGTCGCGCCGCCATCCGCGCTTCGAGCTTAGCAGCGGCTTCACTGAGCTTCGCCGAAGCTTCCCGCAGAAAAGACGCGGTGCGGCGTTCCGTTTCCGGCGCCACTTCTTCCTCGACGTAATGGCGCAGCCGCTTGATCTCCTCATCCAGCCGACGCCCAATTTCCTCAAATTTGTCCATGCTCTCCCCCCAAACAACGCCCTAGCGCATGTCTTGCGCCTTTGCGGGTGCCGCACTCTTCGATTTGTGAAGGGTGCGGATTTTGAGTTGCGCGCATCTCAATTTACCGCATTCGCAGGAAGGATAGTACAGCTTCGCCAGAACCGCAGCGGCCGAGAAGGACCTCGCTACTTAATTTCAGGTTTACGATACAAGCCTATGATCTGTGTCCAACGAAGAGTCCTCCCTTCGAAATCGCTTCCAGCCTAATCCAAAAGCAACCGTGAGGGCTAAAAGGAAAAGGCGTAACGTAATTCCCAAAAGTCCAAACTTCAGCCACAAGTAACGGCCGGCGTCGGAAATTGCCGGGAGGAATTTATTCTCGTGTGCATATGCCAAGCTCCGATTGCGGAACGCGCTTGCAGATCGTGCGTTCAGGTGGATCGCCTGATCATAATCTTGAATCGCGCGGTCGTAATCATCCAACTCGGCGTGCGCTAAGCCCCGGTTAAGCAGAGCTTTCACATTCGTTGGATCGGACAATAGGACCTGATCATAGGCTTTGATAGCTGGGCCATGCTTACGATCCTGTCCCAATGCGAATGCTCGTCCGTACAAGGCGTCGGCATCTCAGGGTTTTAGTCGCAGCGACTCATCGTAGTCTTGAACCGCGCGGTCATAGTTGCCTTCGTGCAGGTAAGCCAGCGCTCGGTTATAGAAGCCATCGGCAGAATTGGGGTTGAGCCGGAGTCCTTTATCGTAATCCTGAATACCCAGATCGTAATTTCCGTTCTGAGTCTGCGCCAAGCCTCGCATGATGAGCGCGTCAGCAAAGTTGGGATTCAGGCGTAACGCTTGGTCGTAGTCTTGAATGGCGCGGCTATAGTCACCTTTGTGTGCATAAGCGCGGCCCAGCTCGTAGAATCCTGCCCAAGAGTTTGGATTGAGCCGAGTCTCCTGACCGAAGTCCTGGATGGCACCGTCGTAATTTTTCTTGGCCCAATACGCCGATCCTCGATACCTGTACGCCTGAGCCAGATTTAGACCCGTTTCTTGTCCGGAGTCGATGATGGCAGAGCATGCGACAACGCTAAGATCTGGATCGGCGCCCTTACACTCCTTCCAATTGTCGCCTTGTGATTGGTCCGCGTTAGTGGCAAACGCTCCGAGCACGGTTATGAGCATAACCGCAGGCGGAATCCATTTATTCAGTAGCATGGAGAGTAGTCTGTCCTCTAACGAGTTTTTTCCCTAGAAATTCTGTAGAGTGCGATGTCTGCGGAGTGACCATTCCGCTCTGTGGCGCCGGCGTTGACTGCAACCGACGCGCGGTGATTTTTCGAACTTCGCACATCCATTCCCATTTGCATACGCGTACGACTTTCGGCCCACCGCAATTTTCGCCATAATCATCTTGATGGTAACTCCTGTGCCGATTTATCCCTGGGGCTTTGTAAAATAAGCTTCCAGCCAGAACTCCAACGTTGCGTCGTGCCGCGCCTGCGGACCAATTAAGTTCGGAGTCAATTCTTTGTATCGCTCGCGCAACACGGCTGCATCGAGGTACTGCGATCTCGCCAAGTATTCAACGTCTTGCCGGTCGCGTTCGATGTTCCGGGTCAGTTTCGATAGAACGAGATCGTACGGGTCGGGAATGAAGAGACGGAGATTCTTAAAGTGTCCGGGAAAAAGTTCCCTGAGGCGATCCTGGTAGTTCTCAGGTATGGAATCAACGGCGGTGTGTTGAAGATGAACACCGTACTGTTTCGCGAGTGCGGACGCTGGACCGGCGATCCGTTGCAAGTCATTTATGCGATTGTAGGGATCAAGCGTCCGATAATCCAAGTCGTTTGTCGCACGCGGGAGACCGTAACCCATCACAGCAGCGAACCCGCCAATGCAATCCAGTCGAACGGGTTCTTCAAGCAACTTGTCCAATTTTTCCAGGAACCCTTTCCACGGCGCTGGAATGTCATTCAACATAACGAACCGTTTCGGGCCGCATGTCGCTTAGCAGATTCCACTGCCTGGCCTCCGCCGAACTATTCGTGCGCAGCCATCGACGCTCGGCCTCATTCAACTCTTTGCAGAATGAATCTTCTTTCTCCAGCTTGCTATCGGCAAGTGTTTGCTCTAATGGGCGCAGATCATCCCTCCCACCTGCCAGTCTTCCGAGAGTCACCACGAAACCCAGGCGGTTCTGAAGAACTCTCGCGCGTGACTCTCGAACCAGCCACTCGCGCGGCATGTCCGGGTATCGTAGAACTAGCCACGGAAGACCTTCAGCCACGCGGGCTTCCAGGTTGCGCTGGAACAAAGCCGTAAGCAAAAAATCAGCAGGATTGGCTTTCTTCGTTTTTCGGAGATGGGCAAAACCAGGGTATCCCAGCGACGCCAGCTCATGGGCCAAGAAGCTAGGGGTCGCCCTTTCCTTTACTTCTTGAACCGGCAGCACCGTAGGCGACAGGCGGTAAACCTGCATTAGCTTGCGAGAAAGATGGGCAGTACTTCTTCGCCCGCTCTCCAGCATCGAGAGGTAGGCCTGCGTCACACCCAGGCGCTTCGCAGCTTCCTGCTGGTTCCAGCCACGCTCCATTCTGGCGCTTTTGAGCTGTTCAGAATTCATAGTTATTTATAACACATCGTGTTATAATTGTCCATAGCCGGTGACAGTTGTGCGGCTATGTTATCTCGCGTAGTAGTATTATCTTTTTCCCGATTCGTTAGTCATATCGATGGAAAGGGCAGGCCGCCCGGCCCCTGCAGATTCGGGGCACGGACAAGCCTCTTGAGTTTTGAATAATCGTGAAAACGATTCCAATTAACGCAAACGAATACCCAGATATCGAAAGTGAGCTTGTCGCTTTGCTCAAACAAGTCCTCGCCTCGCTGCCGTCCAATCGTGCTTCGCTTGAGGTCAAGGGCGCCAGACGAAATGGTGAGGGGATGATAGCTGTGTTGAAACCCAAAAAGTCAGGAGCTGCCTCGATTGTCGCTCATGCGGAGAACGGGCCTCCTTTGGTCGATTTTAGTTTTGGAGATTATGAGCCAACCTGGGAATTGCCAATTGAGGGCCATAATCCGAAAGCCAACAGAAAGGAGTTGCTACAAGAGGTTGAGGAAATGTGCAGGGCAGTGATAGCGGGGAATTGCGAACATAAGCGGGGCCTGCTCAGCATCCGTGGACGCATTCAAGTTGGCGACCGGCAGTATAGAGTAACTGACATGCTTGTCTTTCGTCCGACGCCGCCGTTGCATGGAATACGAAAATATGAACCATACTGACTTTGACTTCCCGTATGTCGAGTTTGGCGAGGTCACGCAGACCACGTTCCCTTGACGTGCACGCCCTTGAATTTATCGCATCGGCAGGACAGTACAGTTTCGCCGCAACTGAATCCGCCCGGACTTCATCAAATTTTGGAACTCCGCACATCCATTCCCATTTGCATACGCGTACTACCTTGGACCGACCGCTAATTCCCGCGCAAACGCTATAATGCTCCCATGACCGATTCGCCGGCGCAGCACATGACCTGTATGGAAGTTTGGGGCGGCAGCCAGCTCACCTCGAGCGGCGTCGAACTGAGCGGCCTGGACGTGTGGGTTTACAGCAAGCCTTTTGGCGAAGCGCAGCGCGGCGGCGACGTGTATTACGTTTCGAGCTGCGCCACCGGCCGCATCAGTCGTGTGCTGCTCGCCGATGTTTCCGGCCACGGCACCGCCGTCGCTTCTACCGCCGCGGATCTGCGCACCTTGATGCGCCGCTTCGTGAATCGCCTGGACCACAAAGAATTTGTACGCCTGCTGAACGATCAATTCACCGAAATGTCGGGACATGGCACTTTCGCCACTGCGGTTGTCACCACTTTTTTCGCGCCGAGCCGCCGTCTTTCGTTGTGCAACGCCGGCCATCCGCGTCCGCTGCTCTATCGCGCCACCGACAAGCGCTGGACTCTGCTGGGCCACGACGAACATCCCGAAAAAAAGGGACTGAGCAATATTCCGCTAGGCATGTTTCAGGTCGCCGATTACGAGCAGTTCGACGTGGAACTCGATCCTGGCGATTGCGTCATCAGCTACACCGACGCGCTGATCGAATCTTGCGACGCCGACGGGGAAATGCTCGGCGAAAAGGGCGTGCTGCGCATTGCGAATCTGCTGGGTGATGTTCCGGCGGAGAAACTTATTCCGGCGATGCTCAAGGAAATCGGCGAACGCTACCCGGAAAATTTGGCGGCTGACGACGTGACGCTGTTGGTGGTGCGGGCCAACGGACGCTCGCTGAATTTCAGTTTCCGTGAAAAGCTCGACGCGGTGGGGCGTTTCTTCAAAACTTTTATTCGCTCGCTCGATCCGCGCGCCGATCGCGCGCCATTTCCCGACGCCAGCCTGGCCAATCTTGGCGGCGCCATAATTCCAGCGCTGGGCCGCCGCTGGCGTGCGCCGCGTCCAACCACCCAGAAATAATTTCCAACACAACCACGCGTCTACTGCCGGTAGGCAGTCCACATGTCGTCTATGAATGTGTATTGCGGAAATTCGCCTTGCAGCCAGAAACGGGTTTGGCCCTGGCGCTCCCAGTTTGCGCTGTAGTCGAAACCGCTTTGCGCTTTGATTTCGGCCACAGCCTGGGTATCGTCTTCGGTCATCCAGCGATCGGCGTAATCCAGAAACGGCGGATAGTTCCACACACTTTCGGCATGCATCAGGTGCACCGCGAGCGCTTCGCCAACCCACGAAACCGAAGTGCAGCAACGGCGATACGCTTCTCCGAGTTGCTCGTTGCCATTGAGCAACGGCCACGCGGAAGGCTGCAATTGTTCGTAGGGTCCGTACACGCCCGGGCTGACGATCGAACCATCGGCGTTCACGCCGTAGTGCCCGCCGTAGATCACTGTCGCGCCCTGCCAGGCCTGCTGAACGCTTCCCGCGGGAGGCAGGTTCTTCACGTAAACCGTCTGCATGTCCTCGCCGAATTTATTCGGGAAAGTCGCCGACACATTTTTCATGCCCGAATTGTTCAGCAAAATTCCGGCAAAAATAATCGGCAGTTTCCTGCCGCTGCGGTGCCCGCCAAACGCCGGCCAGCCGTAGCCCGCCTGCACGCAGCCGTACAGGTCAATTCCGTACTGCACGAAATAATTAGTGAGATTCACTTTCTGGTCGGGCGTGAAATTCAGCATCAGCAGCAGGGACGCGTAAGAATCGGCGAACGCGACGTGCTGGCCGTAACTCGGCATGTACTCGGCCGGCGCGTCGAACAGGAACGCATTCGTATCAATCCATGGCCGGCGGTACCAGTCCTCGAATTGCGAAAGCGGCGGCGTGTTCGAAGGATTGGGAGGCGCGAGCGAAGGCAATAAATTCCGCTGCAGCGAATTCGCGTAATAAATCGCCTGACTGCGATCGCAGTAGGATGGCCGGAACGCGTCATCCGCTGGCGCCGCCGCAAGAACGGTCAGCACCGAAACCGAAGCCACCGGGCTTGCGCTCATATCTGAAGCGCGCATCACTTCCGGAACCGAATGAATCGTCGCCAGGCTGATCGAAGAAGCTAGCGAATCGCCGGGCTTCAGCGAAATCGGAGGATAGGATCGCAACGACGCATCGAACCACCACGATTCGTCCGTGCCATCGTTCAGCCGCGAGTCGAAACCGCTCTTGCCGTTTGCGGTCGGCAGATTTTTCACCGATCCGTTTTCGTACGGCGTCGAAGTCGTCGGCGCCGGATCAATGGCCGTGATGGTGACTGGCCCCACCACGTAGTAATCGCCATTCACAAATTGTCCCACCGGTACCGGCTGGCTGAAGGTCCAGGTGATGCCGTCCTTCGAAATGCTGGACGCGGTTCCAGGCGCGGCATTCGAAGTAATCGTCACCGTGGCCTTCGCGGTCTTGGAAGTTTCGGCCACGCTGGTCGCGGTCACGCTGTAGGTTCCGGCGGTGTTTCCGGCGGTGTACATTCCGCTCGACGAAATTGTGCCGCCCGTCGCGGTCCAGGTCACTCCGCTGTTCGATGTTCCAGTGACCGTCGCCGAAAATCCCTGAGTGTTACCGGCCGCCAGCGACGCCGACGTAGGATTGATGCTGATGGTAATGACCGGCGCGGCCGCGGTTAACGTTACCGTCGCTTTTGCCGACTTCGATGTATCGGCCATGCTGGTCGCCGTTACGCTGAAAGTTCCCGCCGTGGCGCCCGCGGTGTAGACCCCGCTCGACGTGATCGAGCCGCCGGTCGCGGTCCACGTCACTCCGGTATTCGATGAGCCGGTAACCTTTGCCGAAAAAGTTTGGGTGCTGCCGGTTTGCAGTGACGCGGAAGTCGGAGTGATGCTGACCGCCACGGCTGCTGCAGTAGCGACCGTCACACTGGCAGTGGCTGTTTTCGAAGTATCGGCGACGCTCGTCGCGGTCACATCAAAAGTTCCCGCGGTGCTGCCTGCCGTGTACATCCCTGCAGATGAAATCGTTCCGCCAGTCGCGCTCCAGGTCACAGTGGTGTTCGATGTTCCGGTCACCGCTGCCGAAAATTGCTGCTTGGCGTCAGTCTGAATCGAAGCAGAAATTGGATTAACGGAAATGGCCACCATTCCGGTGCCGGGATTCGAAGGCGAACCGGTCGTGCCGCCACAATTGGCCATGCTCAGCGACAAAGCCAGAAAGGAGACCAGCCTGAACATTCGACGCCAGCTCGTGCTATTTCCCTGGATCGTAGAGACGGAATTCGAGAGGAGTGTGCGCGCGGAAGCAGTCATAAGGTCTTCATCTCCAGACCTATAGGCTAGATTCGCGCCAAGGCACCGTCTACTGGCCAAAAGGCCGGATTTGGGACACTGCACCTCTGCTTTGAAACAGGTCGAGGCCAATTTTTCGTTCACCGCAGTGCTTCGCCCAAAAACTTCGAACCATTCAGCAACAGGAGTGAAGTAGACTCACCGGCTCAAGGAGACCTTCATGCGAATGCGCGGAAGCGCTGTGGCGTTGACGATGACGCTGACGATGTTGCTGATGACGCTGTGTGGCCCGAGCCCACTGCTGGCGCAAACCGAAGCCGCGAAGGCAAGCCCGCGCGCTCGCGATCTGGGGATTCCGTTCGACGGCACACCGGGGCCGCAGAACGCGATCACCGACGTGAAAGGCGTCGAAGTCGGCTACAAAACCCTGATTTCCGGAGAAGGGAAGCTGGTCATGGGTAAAGGCCCGGTGCGAACCGGAGTCACCGCCATCCTGCCGCGCGGCAAGACCGGAACGCAAAGTGTCTTCGCCGGATTTTTCGCGGGCAATGGCAATGGCGACATGACCGGCACGCACTGGATCGAGGAAAGCGGCGTGCTCGAAACTCCGATCCTGATTACCAACACACTCAGCGTCGGCGTGGTGCGCGACGCCGCGGTCGCCTGGATGGCCCAGCAAAATCGTCCCGGCGAATTTTGGTATCCGGTCTCGGCCGAAACGGCGGACGTGCCGCTGAACGATATCAAGGGCCAGCACGTCACCGCGCAGGATGCCTGGGACGCGCTGAATTCCGCGGCGGGCGGAGCCATCGCCGAAGGCAACGTGGGCGGCGGCACCGGCATGATTTGCAATGGATTCAAGGGCGGCACCGGAACTTCCTCGCGCACGCTGCGCACCGGCGACAATAGCCAATACACAGTTGGCGTGCTGGTGCAGTGCAATTACGGCGGCTCCCAACAATTGCACATCGCCGGCATCCCCGTGGCCCGTGAGATGAAGTTGCAGTTGCCGTGCGTGGCGAAACAACTGACTCCGCCGACCATGACCTGGGGAGGCAAGCCCGCCGAGGTGTGCGACCCCAAAATGATCGGCAGCGCCGATGGCATGCGCGCGCCGGAGGAAGGCTCGATCATCGTCATCGTGGCCACCGACGCGCCCCTCACGCCGGACCAATTGAAGCGCCTCGCGCGCCGGGTTCCTCTGGGACTGGGAAAAGCCGGCTCGATCGAGGGCGATGAATCCGGAGATTTGTTTCTCGCGTTCTCCACCGCGAATCCCGGCGCGGACAACGGAAACAGTTCGGAGATCGCCTTTCCATTCCAGACGGCCAGCGTACAAAGGCTGTCGAGCTGGGAGCTCGATCCGATCTTCGCCGCAGTGGCCCAAGCCACCGAAGAAGCTGTGGACAACGCGCTGGTCGCCGCCAAAACCATGACCGGCGCAAATTACTGGGTCGTCCCCGCGCTGCCGCACGACCAGCTCATCGAGGTCCTGCGCAAGCACAACGTACTGAAGCAGTGAGTGGTGCCGCGGGGTCCGAGGCTCTAGCTTCCAAGTGTGAATGTGATCTCTATAGTTGTTTCCACTTCAGTTGGTTCGCCGCCGACTAAGAAAGGGCGGTACTGCCATTGCCGAACAGCGTCGATCGCCGGCTTGCGCAATTCGCTGGCGCCGCTGATAACCTGAGCGTCGGAGACGCGGCCGTCTTTGCCGATTGTGATCTGCAAAGAGACCTTACCCTCGATGTGGTTTGCTTTTGCGCTCATCGGGTAGTGGGGAGGAACTTGCCTGAGAAGAAAAGCCCTTACGGTATCCTCGGAAATTTTAGTCTTATTACCTGCAATGTGTACTGCATCTGGCGGAGGCGCAAAATCGGAGTTTTCTGTCGTAGCTAGACCCTCAATCGTTTCGACGTGGACAACAAGGCGTGGCTGCCCACCGTTCGTTACGCGAATGTCGCGAGCCACGAAACGCCCTTGAAACGTCACAATCTGGTTGTACAAGACCGCATTTCTGTCGCCGGCCGAATTGGCAAATCGGAGTATTGGCTGATCCTCCTGGAAGCAGTAACCGTTGGTCGCCGGAAAGATCCAATCTGCGGTCAGCGTCACGCATCGAAATTCCAATTTGTTGAGTGAGCGACGATTGTTCTCCAACCGAAATCCGTGGAGATCTAGAGCCATGGGTACCGGCTCGATGAGGTCGTTGCGCAACATCACTTCCAGGTTCGCCGGCCACTTTTGATCGCCACTGCGATAGAGACCTTTGTCCGTCGCGAAATCCGTTTGGTTGAACTTTGGACTTGCGTAACTTCGCCGGTAGTTTCTTTCTGAGATCCAAAATTCCTCGTAGACTCCGGAATCCTGGGAGTGCCCCTTGTCGTCGAAGGTTTCGTAACTCAATTTAATATGCCACGGTCGAACTCCAGGTCCAGAAAGACCGTTAACCTTCGCTGCCACGTCAAGGATCGCGGCAGGATCTTTGGGCATCGCGATGTTGACGCCCGAAGCGATCGCCGGGGCCGAAGGCGAGCTTTGCCCGGGGGTTGACGTGGGCGCGCTAGTCTGCGCGTATCCCGCAGCCGCCAGCAGAAGACTTATCAAAAGCGAACCGTGAAAGATTTGGATTGATGGCCGCAAACCAGGTGGACGCATAAATTGGGTTGTTCTTATCCGAACTCCACGTGCGGGCTACTTGCTGCCAGCCGCAACACCTAGTGCGTCACGGCCACATCCACCGGAGACAATCCGGTCATGGCGCCCCCGGCGTTGGTCAGGGTTCCGTCGGTGTTCACCGTGTAAATCGAAACGGCGCCGTCATTTTCGTCTACCACGTAAACGAATTTGCCCGAGGGGTCCACCGCGATCCGAAAAGGTTGATCGCCGGTGGAAACCGCGTTCAACCCATTGGGCGCCAAACTCCCGGTCGTGGGGTCGATCGTAAACATCGAAACGCTGTCTGCCCCGCGATTCACCACGTACGCAAACCGGCCCGAGGGATCGATGGCCACCGCTGTGGGATTGGCTTGTACCGTGGCGGTGATTTGCGCGTTGGGAGTCAGGACCCCGGTGTTGGCGTCAATCGTGTACTGCGACACGGAGTTGTTGGGGTCATATGCGTTCGGCACGTACGCGAATTTGCCGGAGGGATCGATGGTGACGCCAAATGGAGATGCTCCGGTGGACACGGTCGCCGGCGACATCGGCGTCAGGACTCCGGTGTTGGGATTGACCGTGTACATCGAAATTGTGTCGTCATCCTGATTGGCCGCGTAGGCAAACTTTCCGGAAGGATGAACCGTTATCGAAAGCGGGCTCTGTCCCGCCGCTACCGCGGCGGGCGAGGTTGGCGTCAAAACGCCGGTGGTCGAATTGATCGTAAACATCGAAATCGTGTTGTCGTCGCTGTTCGCGGTGTACACGAACTTGCTCGCCGCATCAATCCCGATTCCCTGAGGCAGAAATCCGGTTCCGACCGTCGGTGGCGTCGTCGGCGTCAACACCCCAGTGGTCGGTTCGATGGTGAACATCGAGATGGTGGCCTGGTCCGACGCATTGGACACCAGGTTCGCCACGTAGGCGAATCTTCCGGAATGATCGACCACCATGCTTTCGGGGTTGAATTGCGTTGCCGCGCTGGCCGGTGTGGTTGGCGTCAACGCTCCGGTGCAGGAGTTAACCGTGAACATGGACACCTCATCGGTGGGATGGCTGCTCAGCACGTAGGCAAATGCCGGTTGTGCCGCCGGCGTGCAGGCCGGCCCGGGCGGTGGCGTCATCATGCCTCCGCCGCAGCCCGCGATCAGCATCGCTGAAAATCCCAGAATCACAGTTCCCAGACGCGTCACCCGCATGATCTCCTCCGTTTCCGCTTGAGCCTTACCGTTTCATGTTTGACCGTGAGCGATTATCGCCAATTCAATATTCACAGAGCAGTCGAACGCGCGAATCATAAGAATAGGACCAATGGTCTCGAGTGCCGGGCATCCTAGGCACTCTAAGGCACTCTGTCAATAGTCCAATCAGTATGGTTTCACCGCAGGTCGTCGTTCGCACCTGTGCGCCATTCGCAAACCGACGACTGCCAAAGCTTTTCGCTGCCAGGGGTTTTTTGTGGATGGCCGTCCCGGCCACGCGCCGGGGTTTTCGATCAACGATGAGACGCTCCCCGGTCTTTTCAGGTTTCACTGTTCATTCACGATAGTTGTGCTTAAATTATAATGATGAGTGACGCTGAAATCGGCTCGCGCCCGGCGATTGGCCTGATCGTCGTGCTGAGCGGCCTGGCCGTATCGTTCCTGCTTTGGCTGGTCTACGTGCATCACGCTTCCGCCGATTTCGCCGGGCGCTGGATGTTTCTTCCCGCGTTGAACGCGCTGCTCAATGGCCTGTGTGCGATCGCGTTGTGCGTCGGTTTTTATTTCATCCAACACGGCGACCGGGAAGCGCATCGTACCAGCATGTTGCTGGCGTTTGCGTTTTCTTCGGCGTTTCTGGTCAGCTACATCACCAATCACGCGCTGCATGGTGACACGCTATTTCCGGGCCACGGGCCGGTCCGTACCGTCTACCTTTCCATCCTGGCCAGCCACATCATTCTTTCCATCGTGGCGCTGCCCATGGTTCTGATCACCTTTTTTTTCTCGCTGACCGGCCGTTTTGCCCTGCACCGCCGCATCGCCCGATTCACTTTTCCGATTTGGCTCTACGTTTCGGTCACCGGCGTGATTGTGTTTCTGTTTCTGAAAGCCTACGCGTATTAGTCGAAGTTGAAATTATTTGAACGCTTAGAATCGCCCGCAACTCTCGCGGTTCGAGCGCTCTCGAAAGGGATTGACCGCATTGGAAACTTCTCAAATCATTCAGGCCTGGGGAAAAATTCTCAAGGGTGAAGCGCCCTCGCTTTCGATCGAAATTACCCGCGAGTGCCCTCTCAAATGTCCGGGCTGTTACGCCTATGAGGACCAGCACCTCGGCGGCGGAAAAACTCTGCGCGAATTGAGCGACCGCCGCGGCCAGGCCCTGATTGATGGCGTGCTCGAGGTCGTGGACCGCCTGAAGCCTTTGCATTTATCCATCGTGGGCGGCGACCCGCTGGTGCGTTTCCGCGAATTGGAAGTATTAATCCCCCAGCTGATTGACCGGGGCATTCACATCCAGCTGGTCACCAGTGCGTTTCGAACTATGGGCGCGAATTGGGCCAGCCTGGATCATCTGCATGTCGCCGTCTCCATTGACGGCCTGCAGCCCGAACACGACGCCCGCCGCGCTCCCGCCACTTACGAGCGCATCCTTAAGAACATCGTCGGCCAGCGCGTCACCGTGCACTGCACCATCACCGGCCAGATGATGAAGCGCCCCGGCTACCTCGCCGAGTTCCTCGAATTCTGGACTCCGCGCCCGGAAATCAAAAAAGTCTGGTTCAGCCTGTTCACCCCCCAGGTCGGGGACAATCTCCCCGAAATTCTCACTCCGGCTGAACGGGCCCAGGCCATCGCCGAAATGCTCGCATTGCGGAAAAAGTATCCGAAGCTGGATATGCCGGAACGCGTGATCCATCAATTCGCCACCCCGCCGCACAGCCCGGAAGAATGCATCTTCGCGCTGACCACCCAGACCATGTCCGCCGACCTCGAAACCATGATCACTCCCTGCCAATTTGGCGGCACGCCGGATTGCGCTTCCTGCGGATGCATGGCTTCCATGGGCCTGGCGGCCGTGGGCGCCTACAAACTGGGTGGACTTATCCCGGTGGGCGGCATTTTCAAGGCCTCCAACCGGATCGGCCAGCGCCGGGCTAGGACCCGCCTTCAGGCCGCCGCCAAAAATCTTCGTAAAAATCCATTGCAGATTTTGCACGGAAGAGATAAAGATGCGGCATCCAGAAATGGAGGGATCTCCAGTTTGTGACCATGGCCGCGAAACTCGAACCCCTTCCAGCCGGTTTCGAATCTGAAATGGATGTCCTGCGCGAGCTCTCCGCGCGCGTCGGCAATGAGCCACTCCTGGTTCAGGCCAGCAATGGCAATACCTCCATCAAGATGGACGGAACTTTGTGGATCAAGGCCTCCGGCCGCTGGCTGGCCCATGCCACCCGCGAAGAAATGTTCTTGGGCGTCGGACTCGCCGCCGCCCGCAGGTCGCTGCAAAACGGCACCTCAATTCCCGCGCGCCACGGTGCTCATTCCGATCTAAAGCCGTCCATCGAAACCCCGATGCACGCCGCCATTCCGCATCGCGTCGTTATCCACGTCCATTCCATCAACGCCATTTCCTGGGCCATCCGCCTCGACGGCCCGGAGCAGATCAAAGACCGCCTCGAAGGTCTGCACTGGCAATGGATTCCTTACGCGCCCTCCGGCAATCCCCTCGCGCGGGAAATTGCCAAGGCTGCCGAGCGCTCCCCCGAAACCAATGTCTTCATCCTGGGCAGCCACGGCCTGGTGGTCTGCGGCAACGATTGCGCATCCGCCGAAAAACTTCTTCGCGACGTGGACTGGCGCCTGGCGCTTCCTCCCCGAAAATTTCCAAAACCGAATCTTGAAGCGCTGCAGGCCATCGCGAAATTTCCCGGCTGGGATTTTCCCGAAAATCGCGTGGTGCACGCGCTCGCCACCGACCCCCGCTGCCGCAAGATCGTGCAGGCTGGCGTGCTCTATCCTTGCCAGGCAATTTTTCTGGGGCAGAAGCCGTCCTACATCCCGGCGTGGATTGCCGAATCACGATTTGCGGAATGGCTCGCGGTGCAGCCCCGCGTGCCGCAATTCGTGGCCGTCGAAGGAATCGGCGTGATGGTCAGCAAAAAAATAACCAGCGCGGAGCGCGCCACACTGCGCGCGCTGGCCGAGGTCACTCTTCGTGCCGCCGATTCCGCTCCTCTCCGCTATTTGACCGATAGAGAAGTGGCCGAAGTGCTGGCCCAGGGCGCGCACGGCGCCAAGGATGTCATCGTCATGCCGGCCCGGACCAGTGGCGTCCCGCATTACGTGACCCGCTACGTCCGCCACTCCATGACTCACTCGCTCACCGACTCCCTGAGCCATTCGCTGAACTATTCGCTCGGCATGGGCCGCAAAAGTCTCGACAACCTGAACGCCTGCGCCGCCTGGCTCGGCAACCACTCCAGAAAACTCAGATCGCGCATCGCCTCAGCCCGCACCGGCCTGGGCGCCTAACCCCCAGCGTCGCAGGAAGAAATAAAATCCGTCTCGATCCAAGGTTGCGAAGGCCGATACCCTCGATCGTGTCGCTGAATTTCAAACATCACGTGACACCAAGAAATAAAATCAACTCCGGGCTGAAAGTTACAAAGGTGGGTGCCCCATCCTGCGCTCCTCAGCAGTGTGGGAGGTTTTGTAGAAGCTCCAGTCTTCCACACGAAGTGAGTCGTTCGCGGCGACAGCTTCAAACTCGACCGCCTCTAGCCTGCATTTCGGGCAAGCCTCTACCAAGAAACGACAACTGCAATATCAATTCCTGGGAGTAGAATTGCCATGTTAGCTGCAGCAAACGCACGGAGACTCACATGCTCCGATCAGCCCGTGGATTTTCATTACTGTTGGGAATTGCAACGCTCCTGGGCGGCACTCCGTCCGAAGCTCAGTCAGTCGATTTGGGCTGGACGCATTGGGATTCCTCGAATCAGGTCTTGTTCGCGGAGCCTAAGGGCGATGGTCTGGTTTTTCGAGCGTACCCGGGCAGCCCCGGCCAAAATATTGATATTTTCAAAAATTTTGCCGGCCTGCAAAAAGTTCACGTGCAGAGCGTGACGGCCGGCCCCGGTGGCGTGACCTTAATCTCGGCCATTCTATCCATGCGCGACCGGCAAACCAAATTTCTCGTCCTGACCTATAGCGATTCGGGTGAGCTGCTCAGCAAATGGGAACCGGGCTCGCAAAGCGCGGATGTAATCAGCTACGCGAGTGATGACGATGCGGTATTTGTTCTCGGCGATAGTGACGTGCCCGAAGGCACGAAAAATTATCCCCTGCTGGTCGAATACAGCCGCGACGGTCGAACTCTCAAGAAGCTAATTCCATCTGGCAAATTCAAGGATGGCGGCCAGTCCTTGAGCGGTAGCGGCACAGACGGCCAGGCCGCGCTTCGAATCACCAAAAATAAAATCTACTTGTATGCGCCACAGAACCGCGAGGTCGTGACCTGCGACCGCAGCGGTCAAGTCCTCACCAGCCGCAGCATCGGCGCCGCCGTGGACAAAGTTTCGTCGGCGAACGACTATCACCTTGAGCAGACTCATAAGGTCGATTTCACCGAAGATGGCGACATCGTGCTCGAACTCCTGCTTGGAAATAACGACTCCCATAGCTACCAGATGGACGTTGTCCGCGTGGGCGCGAAGACCGGCCAGGCAACCATCGTTCGCCAAGCCTCGAACGGCCGGCTCTGGTTCATTGGAATGAATAATGATCAATACCTCTACGTCGAAAGTGGCCGGCACCTCTACATTCAGGCCAACGCCGCGCAGGAGCCCGCCCCACTCGCTGATGAAACTGTCGCCTCCGCCCAATCTGCTAAATAATCATTTTAGAGCAGACCAACCGCTACGAGCGGGCGACGGAGAATGATACTCGCGTCTAAACCCAGCCGCGCTTCGATTGACGCCTTCATCGCCGCGCAGCAGAATCAGAAATTTTCATATGCTGAAACGGGAGCTTCGCGTGAAGGCGCGCCGCGCGGATACATCGTGGATCACAATCGAATCCGGTTGGGCGTCGGCGCCGATGCCTACGAAAAAGCAAAACGCGCCATCCGCCAGTGGAAAATGTTCGACATGCCGTGGATTAATCTATGCTGGTCGGATGCTCCGATCGAGCCTGGCGCGACCGTCGCGGTCGTCGCCTCGCATCTCGGATTCTGGTCCATCAATGCGGCGCGCATCGTTTACGTCGTGGACCAGCCCACAACACCGCAAAAGTTTGGATTCGCCTACGGCACGCTGCCGGATCACAGCGAAATCGGCGAAGAGCGTTTCACCGTGGAATTGAATCCCGACGACCAATCAGTCTGGTACGAGATCCACGCCTTCTCGCGCCCGCGAAAACTCGCCCGTCTCGGCTATCCCTTCGCCCGCATGTTGCAGAAGCGTTTCGCGCGCGACTCCAAACTCGCGATGCAGCGATTTGTTGCCGGTTCTTGACCACGATCGCCACCAAAAAATATCGCGCCGGATACTGCAACCCCTGCTACGGTCTTCACGTCTGATTACTGCGCGGCCGGCGAGGTACTGCGTGAAAATTGCTGCGTGAAATCTTAAGGAGAACTCATAAATGGTAAAGAAGGCGGCTATTTCGGTGGCCCTGGCGGCCGGTTTTTCAATGGCAACCTGCTGGATCGCTTTTGCGCGGCCGGCCGCGACGCCGGCGGATGCGCCGCGCGTGATTGAAATCTCCGCGAAGAAATATGATTTCACGCCCGCGGAAATCCACGTGAAGCAAGGCGAAAAAGTCGAGTTGAAAGTCCATTCGGTAGACGAAACTCACGGCGTGAAACTGACCGTGTATCCCGAAGGCGCGAAAGACAAAGGCGCCGCCGGCCTGGTCCTCGATCAGCCCGCCGAAAATGGCAAAGTCTCCAAGGGCACCGACCAGGTAATTGATTTCACCGCGCAGCAACCCGGCACCTACAATTTCGTCTGCGCCAAATTCTGCGGCTTCGGCCACGATCGCATGAAAGGAAAAATAGTCGTCGAAGAGTAACGCCACGCCGCCACACCAACTCCTGTGGCGCCGCGCCAACCAGCGTCGCAGGCGTGGCAGATGTTACTCCGGTCCGTGTAGGGGCGGGTCTCAGACCCGCCCGTTTTGCGCCTTTTTTTTCGCCGTCATCCCGAACCAGCGCGGCGGCGGGTGGCGCAACTTTTCGCGACGCCTAGTCGCAGGCCTTGCGCCTTTGCGGGTGCCGGACTCTTCGTTTTCTGAAGGGTGCGGATTTTGACTTAACGGTTCTGACAGGTGGGCCCACCGCCGTGGGCGCTCAGCGCTGCAAAAAATCTTACAGCAATTCTGAACCAGCGCCGTAGGTGCGGCAGATTTTAGCCCGGTCCGTAAGGGCCGGGAAAAAAGACGGCGCAGCGCGCCTGCCTTTCGCGGCGCACTCTCCGCGAGCCTTGGCCTTTTGTCCTTGACGTTCGTTTTACGCAAAAATTCGCTGCTCACCACCCACCCCGCCGCGCGTCAGAGCGACTAATCACCACCAGGAGCCTTCATGCGCCGCTTCCTATTCGGATTCCTCCTCGGACTCCTCGCGCTTCCTTGCGCCATCCTGATCGTCGCGCGTCTCGGCTTGTTTCCCATCAATTCCAACACCACGCCGCCGGCCTGGGAGAGCCGCTTCGCGCACATGGCGCTCGATGCCTCCGCCGCGCGTCACGCCCCGCGCCACCCGAATCCCGTCGCGCCTACTGAAGAAAATCTCATGGCCGGCGTAAAACTTTTCAAGAACGACTGCGCCGGCTGCCACGGCACCCCGAATTCCGCCCACGAAAATGAAACCAACGTGATCCTCTATCCCAACGCGCCGCAATTCGCGCTGCATCCGCCCGCCAAGCCCGATTATCAATTGTTCTGGATCGTTCGCGGCGGCGTCCGCTATTCCGGAATGTTCGCCTGGGGCGGCCAGTTCGCGCCCGACGCCAACGGCAACGACGTCTCCGACCAAAAAATCTGGACCGCCATAACGTTCCTCACCCACCTCGACGCCCTGCCGCCAACAGTAGACGCCGAATGGCGCAGGAAATCCTCAAACTAAATCCGCGGTTCAACTCTCACCGCGAGCCAGCCGCAGACGTTTGCCTTGCACTTTTTCAGCTGTTTTTTGAGCGTCGTAGGTGCGGCAGACCTTAGCCCGGTCCGTAAGGGCCGGGAAGAAACTTCCCGCGTGCCTTCCATCTTTTGTGGGTTCGGGTTTGCCCTGACGAAGGAAGCGACCGCTTCGTTTTCTGAAGGGCGCGGACCTTGACTCAACGGCTAGGGACAGGCGACCAGCCCGATGGTCATCGACGGGCACGCCTCTCGACACCGTTAGGCCGGACGACGTTTATTTTTTCCTAGGTGGATGTAGATCGGGAGGCATCTGTATTACGTCGCGCTTCGCTTCCACCACAAGGGTTGACGCATTTAAATCTACCAATTCACACGTCGTGCATCGATAGGTCATGCTGATCGTAAAATTCACATATTGGAGCGACGGGATCGTCACATCGATACCGATCGGAGACAGAACCGTTTTCGCGAGGATACGAGTGAACGGTTTGTTAATTTGCGTTTCAGATTGACCCTTTAATCGTCCGAACCCTTCGGGGATCTTGACAAATTTGCAGGCGCCGCAAATCTCTATCGTAATTTCACCGTCGATTGCATCTACTGACGTGGGATTGCCGATGCCCACGTCCACATGCACCGACCCGTCGGGAGCCACCGGTGCACCAATTTGTTTGACGGCCACATTTTCATCGTCGTTGTCCTTCGGCATCGAAAAAGGATAGAAACTGAAAATCAAGGAAGCCTTCGGTTTGGGCTCCATGGATTTGACTAATTTCGACTCTAGTTCCGCTATCTTCTTTTGCAAATCCGCCGTTGTGACCTGCATTTTAATGTCATCGAGCTGCCCGCGAATGTCTTTCAGTTCTGCCTGATCTCGTCCGTACTGTTTGTCGTTGTTATCGGTTTGTGTCTGTATCGAGCCTTGCAGTTTTTCTATTCGACCTTTGTTTTGAGTTTCGGCTGCAGATGATTCCTTTGAACTCCGATTAACCAGGAACGAACCTATGATGAAGGCGACGAACGTAACAACAATTTTAACGAAACGAAACGCTCGTTTTCGCGATCCCGGATCGTCCCAGTCCTTCCAGACTTCGAACAGGGGAAGCAACGAACCTATCGCCAACATTGCGATCGTGATCCACGCGCTTAGGGGCATGCAAGTGGGAGTGTACCATCGAACACGTCCCGATATGATTGACACCGTGCTAGACTCCGGTGCGCTGACCGTCGACGTGTGGAAAGTTTACTAATGCCAACAGCGGTCAACGACCGCGATGACAAGAGGGGTGCGGATTTGACTGAACACTTGTTGAAATCACGCGCCATCCTTCAGGAGCTAGAACTGTGAGGTTGCGACAGATGACGCCAGTTGAAATGCACTATTCATGGGTTGGTTTTGTTTACCAAACCACGGCGTGGTTGGGTCAGCGTCTCGCCGAGAAGGCATTCGATGTATTGCTTGCCGGACTAGGAACTGTGTTCGGCTACTGGTTAGCGAAACGGCATCTTGAACATTTCGTTTCTGATATCGCTGGGACGATGGATGCCAAATATCTCGACCTCAACCGCCAAATCGCATTTCGTAATGCGGTCGCTGCAATGCTCCCCGAATTGCCTCGATTTTACATGCGTCCGACGGGCACTTTCAGTTCGCAAGTGGCGGTTGCCGTCGGAGAATTTACCTCGTGGTCGACCGCCATTGATCCAACGCATACACCCGAAAAGAGCATGGAATTAGTCGGAAAGGAAGCCTACACACTTGCGGCGGGGTTGATTCAGAAAGACATGGGCTTCAAAGAAGCAGCTCCGATTCCGAACTACGAATGGGCGATTGACATCGGTGGGCTGCCTCTCGGGTGGACGGTAGAAGAAGCGCCCGACCTTACCATCTTTAATTGGGACACCGGGGCTGCTGTTCATCGCCACGCTCTCATGAAGGAGGCAGCACGAACGACCACTTCGATTCAATACAGCTGGATGTGGGACATGTTGAATGTGCCGTGCGGTGTGTATGTGGGTGTCGTGAACTTCACGATAGGCGGTACCGCAAAGATGCAGCACACCGCAAGTCCTCTTGGGGAGCGACTACGGATTTTTTTGAAACGGGAAAACGGTAAGATCGTTAAGATGCACGAGAACATTCCGTGGGACGACCAACCCGGCGGTGGCCCACCCCTCCGTAGCGACTCGGGAAAGCTTTAGTTCTTTCAAATGGCGTCCTTTTCATTGCCTGAAGGAAGGGATTTTGATTGGGCTCGTTGTCCCGTTCGATCTTTTCGACGCCCTGCATCGTCAGCACGAATCTTGCGCGTGTGTACACACGCAACCTACCTCCCGCCTTTTCTTGCAGTTACCCTGCCTTCCATTTACACATTGTAAACTGATGACGATTATGTTAACGTGAGTCGGGGCACTGTTCAGCCCCGCTGAGGACGCAACATGCGAACCGGGGCGCGCGGCACTGACGGGGCAAGGTTGACGCGGCTACCTCCCATGGTCGTGGGATGCGGGACGCCTGCGCGCATCCCTCCCTCCATTTTCCACCTCAAACTTCCCTTGTTACTTTTTTCATTCCCGGCCATTTCTACTCCGCACCGAATCAATAGTAGAAATCAATCTAACGCCATGAAAACAAAGCTTGGACATGATTTCTACCTCGAACATTTGAGCCTATTGGATTCTCCCTTTTCCGCCATTTCTAATCGACACTCACGGGAATTAGAAACCAGGTCCAACCACCACAAAACAAAGGCCGGCGATGCACTCTAATCGACAAAATAAATGGGGTCGCGCGCCCGAAATTCCGCGCCCAAACCCCGCACCCAAACCCGCACCCGACCCCGCGCCTCCCAGCGCGCCTCTCCGGTCCACACGACCACTCGTCATCCCGAGCGCAGCGAGGGATCTGCTGTTTACGATCGGAATGCGCGTTCACTCGCCGAGAAAACGCACAAAACAACTCTCTCGTCAGGGCACGGTTTCAACCGCGTCAACAACCTTGGCGCGCAGCGCCTACCTCTCGGCGGTCTTCCCGCCGAGCCTTCGCCCAACTCCACCATCCAACTTTTACTTCTAATCGAGAATGACTAGCGCGATTAGAAACCATGTCCAACCCGCACAAAACAAAGGCCGGCGATGATTTCTAATCGACAACGTAGGTGGGGTCGCGCGCCCGAATCCAGGCGAGCCAGGAGCCAAAACCAGTGAACCAAAACTCCTCCGCCGGCGTCTTGTTCACTAGGACCGAGATGGATGCGCTCGAAGCCAGCTTTCCGGGTCGCGTGGTGAGCCATGACGCCTCGCTCGAACAGGAGTTCGAGCGGCGTTTGGCCGATTGCCCCACGCTGGCTTATCGAGTTGCGCTGTCGGTGCTGCGCAACGCCGCCGAAGCCGAGGACGTGGCCCAGGAAGCGATGTTGCGCGCCTACCGCAATTTTCACCGGCTGCGCGACCGCGACCGTTTTCGCAGCTGGCTGGTGCGCATGGCCTGGCGCCTGGCGCTCGACCGTATTCGTGCTGCCGGCCGCCGCGAACGCCGCGAGCACGCCGCGTATCTCGAAACCCGGCAGGAAAGCGGAGTCGAAACCGGCGCTGCCGCTCACGAACTGGAACGCCACGTGGCCCAGGCGCTCGACGCGCTGCCCGAAAAGTTGCGCCTGGTGATGACCCTCGCGGCCATTGAAGGGTACAACGTCGGCGAAGTAGCGAAATTAACCGGCCTGCCCGAAGGCACGGTGAAGTCGCGATTGTTTCTGGCCCGAAAGAAATTAGCGGAGAGCCTGCAATGGATGGTCAAAAAAAATCCGAGCACATGATGGATCGCATCCGCGATCTGGCGCTGGGCGAGATTCATCCACGGGATGAACTCGCGCTGCTGGCCCACGTCGCGCAATGCGAAGCCTGCCGCGATGCGTACAACGAAGCTGGTGCGCTTCGTTCTTTCGTGGATCGCGGCATGGAAAAATTGGTGGGTGGACTGCGTGAGAGTGAGCCATCGCCGCAATTCGCCGCGCGTCTGCGCGCGCGCCTCGCGGCCGAACCTGCGCCCAGCCGCTGGAACCTAGTTGTTTCGGAAATGTGGGAGTCGGCAACTCGCCGTCCTTTATGTTACGTCGCGGGCACCGCGGCTGTGGCGCTGCTCATCGTTCTTGCGATGAACAGCTGGATGCATCGCGAGCGTTCCGCGCCGTCTGCGCCCATCGAGGCGCTAACCGCGCAAATTCCGCCGGCGGTAACGCCGCCGTCAACCGCACCCTCGAATTCCGGAAACGACGCCGCGAGTCCGCAGCTTCCGCGCGCCGCGAATCCGCAGCGTCAGGGCACGAAACTGGCGCCCCGCGCGATTGAACCCCACGTCACCGCATCCCGCGCGTCCGAATTTCATGAGACCGTCTCGCGCCCGGCTTCGCGCGAACCGGAAGTCCTCGTGCCTAAAGACGAACTGCGCGCCGTCGCGCAACTCTATGCAGCGACCCAGTCCGGTCGCGTGGACGCTGAACAGCTTTACGTCGCGCAGCAGAAAACCCGCGAGCCAGTCGAAGTGAAACCAATTGAAATCACTCCACTGGAATCGGCGGCGGATTCTGTGCCGAATTCGGCGAAAGGGCCGGGGCTGCCCTGAACGAAAGCAGCGTTGGCGGAGTCTTTATAACAGCACTCAGCCGCACCGTAGTCGGCGGCAGCGCACTGATGAACGTAAATTTGTGGAGGTGAATGATGAAAGTTTCTTGGCTGACCGCATGTGCCGCGCTGTTGCTGATTGCTCCGGGCGTTGTTCGGTCGCAGGAAAAGCCCGCCGCCGAGAAACCCGCTGCCGAGACACCCGCGTCTGAAACAGTCGTCGTTCCGGTGAAACTGCAAGTGGTCCTGACCGAATATGAGGGGACCAACAAAGTGAGTAGCCTGCCTTATACCATTCTGCTGAACGTGCCGAATAAATTTAGCGGCCGAATGTATTCGCTGCGCATGGGCGTGCGCGTTCCGGTCACTACCACCAGTTCGAAGTCCGGCGAAAATACGCTGACTTACGTGGACGTGGGCACCAACATTGACAGCAACGCGAATCATACCGCCGACGGCCGCTATGCCGTGGATTTGCGAATCGAACGCTCTTCGTTGTACGTCCCCTTTGCCGATAAAGAAAGCAATTATCACGGGAAGGAGTGGACCGTGGGGGAAGCACCTCCGGGAGATGCGCCCATGGTCCGCCAATTTCGCGGCGACGTTGCGCTGGTGGTTCGCGACGGCCAGCCGTCCGAAGCCACCGTGGCCACCGACCCGCTCAGCGGCCGCGTGCTTAAAATCGAAGCTGTACTCACCGTCTTGAAATGAAGCCGCCGGTCGGCGCACAATGCCTGCGGGTATCTAGCGCGAGCGCGCCGGAGCAAAAAATGTTCGCAACGTTGATGGGCCTGAAAACGATTTCGCCGGCGGATCTGCTCGAACTCACCAAAAAAAAACAGGTAACCGTATTCGACGTGAATTCGGTGCAGAGCTGGCAGCAGGCCCACGTTCCAGGCGCGGTGCATCTCGATCCGGTGAACTACGCGGACCAGGACCTGCCCGCGGATAAAAATTCCAACCTGGTTTTTTATTGTTCGAATCCCCTCTGCCGAAAGGCGCCGAACGCGGCGCGCCGCGCCAAGCAGCTCGGCTACACCAACGTAAAAGTGATGTCAGCAGGCATCAGCGGCTGGCTTTCCGCGAAGCTGCCCACCGAAGCCGGCGCGTAAAGTTTCGCTGGGCGGAAATTGTCGCGGCAAATAATTTGCGCGACCCTCGCGCTTGGCAAGCTTAGCGTGACTGAGAATATTTTGAGCAGAGTCGCCATCGCTGCGCGCTCGTTGTCCTCTCGCGCGCTGAGGATTAAAATGCCGAGGCTATGCAACTTTGGTTCGCCCGCGATAGCGGCGTAACTCTGCGCGAGCAGCTCGTCACCCAAATTATTCTGGGGATTCTCAGCGACGATCTGCGCGCCGGGGAGCGACTGCCCAGCACCCGCGAACTCGCGCGGCGTTTTAATCTGCATCCGAATACGGTGAGCGGCGGTTATCGCCAGCTCGAACGCGAGCGCTGGGTCGAATTTCGCCACGGCAGTGGCGTTTACGTCCGCGACGCGAAGCCCCAGCGCGCGCAATCGCCGGAATTCGTGCTCGATCAACTGGTCGCCGATCTGTTTCATGCCGCGCGCAAACTGGAAATTCCGCTGGCCACCGTCCGCGCGCGGCTGCGTTACTGGTTCGAGCTGCAGCTTCCCGATCATTTTTTGCTGATCGAGCCCGATGAAGAGCTGCGCCGCATCTTGACCTACGAAATTCAGCAGGCCGTGAAGCTTCCGGTAAGGAATTGCGCGGTGAGCGACGCGCAACTCGCCAGGAAACTCGAGCACGCGATTCCGGTCGCGCTGGCAGGCAAGGAAAAAGTTGTGCGGCAGGAGTTGCCCGAGGGCACCGAACTGTTGACGCTGCAGGTTCGCTCCGTGCCGGCGTCACTGGCCGGCTGGTTGCCCGCGCCTCCGGGAGTTCTGCTGGGCATCGCTTCGCGCTGGCCGGGCTTTCTGAAACTGGCGCGCACCATGCTGGGCGCGGCGGGATTTCATCCCGACACTTTAATTTTTCGCGACGCGCGCAAACCGAATTGGCGCCGCGGCCTGAAAGAAACTAAGGCTGTCGTTTGCGATTTGGCCACAGCCGCCGACTTGCCCAAAACATTTCTGATCGTGCCGTTTCCGCTGGTTTCCGAATCATCACTCAACGAACTAAAACATTACGAGCAATTCATCGGCGCCCCGCCGGCTTCCGCGAAGTAGCCGCAAGCAATCTAGCGCCACAATTCAGCCAAAGGCCGAGCGCAATCTGGTTAATGTGACACCTCAGAAAGTGTCACATCGCTCGCACAGCATGGGCCCAAGCGCTCCTAGACTCGCTGGCGAGTTCGGGAGCGTCAAATGCGCCGACTGCTGGCCACACTGATTGTCGTTCTGCTGTTTTTCGTTCCCGATCTTTCCGCCGCGCGAAATACCAGCGACTGGGCCAGCATCCGAAAATTGAAGCGCGGAACCGCCGTCGAAATCTCGCTGTGGACCGGCGAAAATGCGCGCGGCAAAATTCAGGACGTCAGCGACGACGCGCTGAATCTCGACATCCTCGATCGCGGCAACCCGCAAATCAGCCTGCAACACGCCATCCGCCGCGCCAGCATTCACACCATTGCCACCACTCGCCACCTCGATTTGCCCGATTCGAATCGCTGGATGATGACTGGAGCAGTAGCAGGTGCCGGAGTGGGCCTGGTCGCGGGCGGAATTGTGGACGCGACGCACGGCACGAATTATCGCTGGGCCGCGGGCGGATTCGGCGGAGCCATCCTCGGATTTGTGTTTTCTTGCGCGGCACTGGCAGCGACGGGCGGGGTCGAAGTTGCGCGCGACCATCGCCGCGGAAAAGTCGTGTACTCCGCGGACGCGCCGCCGCAGCCGCAGACCGCGCAGCCGCAGAAGAATGCCGCACCTTCAGTGGTCGTTGATTAATTTTACAGCGCGGCGTCTTTGGTTTCGTGAATGGCGAGCAAGCCGACCAGCGTCAGGATGGCTGCCGCGGCGAGATAGTAGCCCACGTAGCGCAGGCCGTAGGTCTTGGCCAGCCAGATTGCAATGTACGGCGCGAGCGACGCGCCAAAAATCCCGGCGAAGTTAAACGTCAGCGAGGTGCCGGTGTAACGGACTGAGGTGGGAAATAATTCGGAGAGCACGGTGCCCAGCGGCCCGTAGCTGAATCCGGTCAGCGCAAATCCCACTGCCATCATTATTAATGCGCCAGTGGTTCCGGCGGCGAACATCGGCGCCAGCGCCAATCCAAATACTCCAATCGCGACCGTGACCCACAACAGCGTGCGCCGCCTGCCGTGCTCGGCCAGCAATCCGCTGAGCGGAATGGTCAACGCGAAAAACAAAATGCCGAAGAGCTGCATCACCAGGAATTTGTCGCGACTGTAGCCCAGCGCGGTGGTGCCCCAGGACAAGGCGAAAACGGTCATCAGATAAAAAATCACAAAGGTGGCGAGCGACGACAGAGTTCCCACCAGCAGCGCGACCGGATATTTGTGGAACACGGTGACCATCGGAACTTTCACGCGCTGCTCGCGGCTCAGCGCTTCGCGGAACACCGGCGTCTCGGAAATCGTGAGCCGCACGTAGAGTCCGATCAGCACCAGCACCGCACTGGAAAGGAAGGGAATTCGCCAGCCGAAGGCGAAGAATTGATCGTTCGAGAGCCATTTCGAAAGCGCCAGAAATATTGCGCCGGAAAAAAGAAATCCGATGGGCGCACCGAGCTGCGGAAACATTCCGTACCAGGCGCGTTTTCCCGGTGGCGCATTTTCAATCGCCAGCAAAACCGCGCCGCCCCATTCGCCGCCGAGTCCCAGGCCCTGGCCGAAACGCCAAATCGCCAGCAGCAGTGGCGCGGTCACTCCGATTTTCGCGTAGGTGGGCAGCAGCCCAATCGCCACGGTAGAAATTCCCATGGTCAGCAGCGCCGCGACCAGGGTCGCCTTGCGACCCACGCGATCGCCAAAATGCCCGAACAAGGCAGAGCCAAACGGCCGCGCAATAAACGCAATCGCAAACGTGGCCAGGGACGCCAGCGTCGCGGTCGCCGGATCGGACTTAGGGAAAAATAAACGAGGAAAAACCAGCACCGCCGCGGTGGCGTAAATGTAGAAATCAAAAAACTCGATAGTGGTGCCGATCAGGCTGGCAAAAAGAACCTGCGCGGGACTGTTCAACGCCACGCGCGGCAGCGCAACATCCCCGCGAACAGCAGCACCGGTGCTAAGTGGGTCGCCCAAGTCTGGCGCAGTTTACCCCAGGCCCGCCACGGCGAGAAACACATAGAAGAATTGCATGGTTCCAATTTCGAAAACAAGAGTGAAACAACACGTTGACGCCGGGTACTGCCGCCGGACACTGTCGCGGATCAGTTGTGTCGCGCACTCTTCCTGCATCTGTCAGGTTTTCATCATCGAGCTCGGTCAGTGAGCTTCATCATTGAGCGTTGGTCAGTGAAGCGTGGTCAGTGGGATAGGCTCTCAGCCTGTCTGCGCCCCGCTCCTAGCGGGGTGTGCTTTTGACGCAGTCAAAAATTACCGCGGCAAGCACCGACCACTCCGTATTTCTGCGAATTGCAAGTTCACTTGACTTTCGCTACGTACGTCGCCGTGTTGACCAAGACCTTCCGCCGTCACCTTCCCCATATTCTGCCAGCCGGCTCGACCATTTTCCTAACTTGGAGACTCCGCGGCAGCCTGCCCCCAGGATTTGTTTTCGACATCCCCGACCAGCGCGAACTTTCCGACGGCGTCAGTTTCGGCAAGATGGACAAGCTTCTCGACACAGCCACGCAAGATCCAAGATGGCTCGCGGATTCCGCGATCGCCGAGGAAGTTTGCCGCACCATCGAGCGCGGCGCGGAAGCTCCGCTATTCCACTATGTGCTGCACGAATATGTCGTGATGCCAAATCATGTGCATTTGCTGATTTCTCCCAGAACAGATGTTTCTCGGATCATGCAGGGCATCAAGGGCACTACGGCAAGATTCGCGAATCTTCAGCTCGGTCGCACCGGGGAGTCTTTTTGGCAGGACGAGGTGTTTGATCGATTTTGCAGGAGTGCCGAAGAGTTCCAGCGCATTCGTGGATACATCGCCAGGAATCCAGTGCGCGCCGGGTTGGCCAAAGCAATGGATGAATGGCCGTGGTCGAGCGCGCATCGGCGGGGGACTCATCTCTGAAGGCACACCTCACTGAGAGTGGGGTGCAGACAGGCTGAGAGCCTGTCCTACTGAGATGAGTGCGACGGGCTGAGAGCCTGTCCTACGCTGAGTGGCTGTGCCAATGCGGCTTGTGCCAATTGGGCCTGGGCCAGATTTTCGACGGTGACTCAATTTGAAAATGAGTCACCAGCAAATTTCCGCATTCGTTGACTTGGGTTGCTGGCGCAACCTAACATGCGGGCATATGTCAGGGACCGACGTGCCGGTTTCGGTGGGCAGCATCATTTCCCATTACCGCATTGTGGAGAAACTGGGCGGCGGTGGCATGGGCGTGGTGTACAAAGCCGAAGACACGCGGCTGCACCGTTTTGTGGCGCTGAAATTTCTGCCTCCGGAAGTCGCCCGCGATCCGCATGCCCTGGCGCGTTTCCAGCGTGAAGCGCAAGCCGCGTCCGCGCTGAATCATCCCAACATCTGCACCATTCACGACATCGGCGAGCAAGACGGCCATCCCTTCATCGCCATGGAACACCTGGAGGGCGTGACGTTGAAGCACCGCATTGACGGCCGCGCGCTGCCACTGGAAAGTCTGCTCGATCTGGGGATCGAAATTGCGGATGCGCTGGAAGCCGCGCACGAGAAGGGAATCGTGCATCGCGACATCAAGCCCGGAAATATTTTCATCACCACGCGCGGCATCGCGAAGATTCTCGATTTTGGCCTGGCCAAAGTTTCGGGCAATCCCGAAGGAGGCGTTGAAGCTACCGCCGCCACGCAGGAGCGTGCCGAATTTCTGACCAGCCCCGGATCGGCGCTGGGCACGGTGGCATACATGTCACCGGAGCAGGTGAGCGGAAAAGATTTGGATGGGCGCACGGATTTATTTTCGTTCGGCGCTGTGCTGTACGAAATGTCCACCGGCGCTTTGCCGTTTCGCGGCGATACGTCTGGCGTAATTTTCGATGGGATCCTGAACCGCACGCCGACGCCGGCGGTGCGGCTGAATCCGGAAATTCCGGCGAAGCTGGAAGACATCATCAACAAGGCGCTGGAAAAGGATCGCCGACGTCCGCTACCAGCACGCCTCGGACATTCGCGCCGATCTGAAGCGGCTGAAACGCGACACGGATTCCGGCCGCTCGACCAGCACTGCTTCCGGGTCAATTCGAATTCCGGTTGAAGCGGAGGATGCGTCCAGCGCTGCGCGAATTCGGCGCGGAGGCCAAATCTGGCGATGGGTGCTGGGCGTCGCGGCGATCGCGTTAATCGCCGCCGGATTTTTCTTGTTTCGCAAGCACATGCCCAAGCTGGCCGACGCCTCGCAATGGACGCAGCTGACCAATTCGACCAGCACCGTCAGCGGTGCGGAGTTCTCGCCCGATGGCCACCTGCTCGGCTTCATCAAGGACGAACAGGTATACGTGATGCTTTTTCCCAAGGGTGCGCCGCAGCAGATTACCCATCTCGATTCGCGCAAAATGGACGTCACATTCTCGCCGGACGGCGCGCGCATCGCGTTTACGAGTGGAACGTCGTGGGACACCTGGCTGGTCCCCGCGCTTGGCGGCGATGCGCATCTACTTTTGCCGAATGCTTCCGGGCTTTCATGGATCGACGAGCGACATTTATTGTTTTCTGAAGTTGATGCGGGCTTGCACATGCGCATCGTCACCGCGAATGAGGATCGTGGCGATCTGCGCGTGGTTTATTCTCCGCCGGGTGAAGGAAGCATGGCGCATCTCTCGCGGCTATCTCCCGATCACAAAACTCTGTTCATTGACCGAGAAATGGATTTGAACGGCTGGCTGCCTTGCCGGATGATGCCGTTTGACGGCAGCAAGCCGCCGGTGGTGGTTGGTCCGCCGGATGGGCAATGCCAAAATGGAGCTTGGTCGCCCGACGGAAATTGGATTTACATGACGATCGTATCCGCGGCAGGCCATCATCTTTTTCGCCAGCATTTTCCGGATGGCGCGCCGGAACAGTTGACCTTTGGCCCGTCGGAAGAGGACGGCGTGACCATCTCGCCGAACGGCCGGACGCTGGTCACTTCGATTGGCCCCTCCGAAAGCAATGTAATCCTGCATACGCCGGCGGGTGAAAAACAAATCTCCTCCGAAGGCTATTCGAGTTTGATGAGTTTTTCGCCTGACGGAACGCGGCTCTTCTACGTCACGGATTTGCATCCGCTCAGCACATTCACCAGCGGCGAATTGCGGGTCACCGATTTGAAGTCAGGCGAGACCCAAAGCCCGCTGCCCGGAGTGCAAATGTCGTCATACGATATTTCTCCGGACGGGAAATTGCTGGCTTATGAGGTGCGCGGCGACGACCGGACTTCGCGGATATGGGTTGCCGCTCTCGACCGCCGCACTTCACCGCGCGAACTGAGCCCGGTCAACGACTCGGACGAATCCTCTCCGGCTTTTGGGCCGTCCGGGGAGATTTATTTTCATTCGGCCGAAAGTGGCAGCAATTTTGCATACGTCATAAAAGCAGACGGCTCGGGTCGCCGGAAAATTCTGCAAGACCCGATTGTTTATGTGGGTGGTGTTTCGCCGGATGGAAAATGGCTTCTCGCTCTGGTTTCGGTGCAAGGCGAGGATGAGAAGGGAGCGATCTTCGCGTTTCCGGTGGCGGGTGGCAAACCGATTCGGGTGTGCAAATCCCGGTGCGATGTGCAATGGTCCGGAAACGGCAAATATTTCCTGGTTAGCACGGCTTCTGATTTGGCCAGCCCGAACGGTACGACGCTGGCCATCCCGCTGAGTAAGGGAGAAATGTTGCCGGCGATTCCGGCGGGAGGTTTTGATTTCGATCAAAGCAGCACGCCAGTTCCCGGCGCGCTGGCGATGAATGTCGGCGCTATAGTTGTGGGGCCCGACCCCACAATTTACGCGTTCCGGCGTGTGGGCCGGCACGCCAACCTCTACGCCATTCCGATTCAGTGAACGAGTCGAACGCTGCTGCTGGGTTGGCACTGTGTGGCAAAAGTCAACTGCGCTAGCAATTCGCCGAAATACGGACTGCTCAGCTTGCTGCGGTGATTTTTAGGTGCAACGGAAGGCACACCCCACTGAGAGTGGGGTGCAGACAGGCTAAGAGCCTATCCCACTGAGTGAAATCCTATCTCAGGTCTGCGCGGTTCGTTGACTTGATTTCACGGCCAACCTAAGATGTGCCGGCGTGCCCACTCCCGACTCACTCATCGGTCAGACCGTTTCGCATTACCGCATTGTCGAAAAATTGGGTGGCGGCGGTATGGGTGTGGTTTACAAGGCTGAAGATATCAAGCTCGGCCGCTTTGTGGCGCTGAAGTTCCTGCCTGACGATGTAGCGAAGGATCCGCAAGCTCTTAGCCGTTTCCAACGCGAAGCAAAAGCAGCCTCCGCGCTTAATCATCCGAACATCTGCACCATTTACGAGATTGACGATCAGGGCGGTGAGGCCTTTATCGCCATGGAGTTTCTCGACGGAGTCACGCTGAAGCATCGGATCGCCGCCGGACCTTTGGCTCTTGATGAATTGCTCGACGTCGGCATCCAGACGGCAAGCGCGCTCGATGCGGCTCATGCCAAAGACATCATTCACCGCGACATAAAACCGGCCAATATTTTTTGCACGCGCGGCGGACAAACCAAAGTGCTCGATTTCGGCTTGGCCAAGATTCTCTCGCCGAGCCGAGTGTTTCCGGGGGCGACGGCCTCGGCCCTTCCGACCTTCACCGCCGAGCAGGCGCTCAGCAGCCCCGGTTCAGCGATGGGAACGGTGCTGTACATGTCTCCCGAACAAGCGATGGGAGAAGAGCTGGACGCGCGCACCGACCTCTTTTCTTTTGGCGCGGTGCTTTACGAAATGGCTACCGGCGCGCTGCCGTTCGCCGGCGCAACTTCAGCGGCCATTTTCGACGCCATCCTGCACAAAGCACCGCCGCTGCCCACGCGGCTGAATCCGATATTGCCGGGCGAACTGGAGCGCATCATCCAGAAGGCGCTGGAGAAGGATCAGCGGCTGCGTTATCAGCATGCGTCGGATCTGCGTGCGGATTTGCAGCGGCTGAAGCGCGACACCGATTCGGGGCGCACCGCCGTAGGGCAGTCGAGACCCGACGCTTCGGCATTGCCTGGCGTGGGGCCCAAGCACTCATCCGCATCACGCGCATCGGAAAGCTCGGCGGTGGTGGAGGCGGCCAAGCAGCACAAATTCGGTTTGGCCGCAGTCGCCGTCATCGTGCTGGTGCTGATCGCGGCAGCAGGCTATGGACTCTATTCATTTCTCAGCGGCCGGGCTCATCGGCCGTTCGAAAATTTCACCATCACGCAAGTCACGAACAACGGTAAGACCATCGCGGCAGCGATTTCTCCGGACGCGAAATATCTGCTCAGCGTGCTGGACCACAATGGCAAACAGAGCCTCTGGCTGCGCCATGTGCCCACCAACAGCGACACCCAGGTGATTGCGCCGGCTGAGGCTGTGTACCAAAACCTCGCCTTTTCGCCGGACGGCGACTACATCTACTTCCTTCGCGCGGAGGACACCCTGGGTAGAGGTCAAGATCTCCTGCGTGCGCCGGTGCTAGGCGGCGCGCCGCAGGTGATCGTGAAAAATGTTGACACCCGGGTTACTTTTGCGCCCGATGGCCAGCGCTTTGCGTTCATACGGGGGATGTATCCGGACGCCGGGAAATTTGAACTGCTTACGGCAAATGCGGATGGCACGAACGAGTCGAAGTTTGCGGTTGGGCCGGTAGACGCGCTACCGAGCGCCGTCGCCTGGTCGCCAGACGGCAAGCAGATCGCCTCTGCGACGCTCGGCACTGGTGGCGCATTGGGTGTGATTCAAATACAGGACGTGGCTTCTGGCAAAGTGAAGACCCTTTCGCGATTCAACAACCTGCAGATGAGTGACTTGGCCTGGCTGCCCGAGTCACGCGGCCTGATCGCTACCTATCAAACAAACGCGACACTTTACGCGCGCAGTCAAATTGCGTTTGTATCTGATCCCGCCGGCCAGTTTCGCACCATTACCCGGGACACCAACAACTATCAGACGCTTACCGTTTCGGCGGACGGAAAAACACTGGCCACGGTTCAACAAAAATCCACACAAACGTTTTACTTGCTCCTTGCTGCCGGCTTCACCGGGAATCCTCCGAATCCGGCGCCGGCGCAGATCAAGGACGCGAATTTTTTTGACTGGGCAGACAACGGTACCCTTTACTTCGATGATGTAGATTCCCTGGCGCGGATATCAGCCGGCGGCGCAGACAAGACCACGCTTCTGAGTGATCCTGCCGCCCAAATTATTCAACCGATTAGTTGCCAGAACGGCCGTTATATTGTCTTCATTTGGGCGGGCCATTCCGGCGGTAACAAGGCGGGCCTCTGGCGGGTGAACGCCGACGGTTCGAACCCCAAGCAACTCACCGATGGCAGACAGGACATTGCGCCGAATTGCTCCCCGGACGGGCGGTGGGTGTTCTATGAAGACGTACAGACTCTTCAACTCAATCGAGTGAGCATTGATGGTGGAGCGCCCGAGATTGTGCCGGGAACGGCGATACCCGCCGCCGTCTTCGACTTCGGACTCGGGATCGCGCGCGACGGGAAGCTATTGGCGTTCATCACGACTGGCGGTACGACTGAGATGGTTCACCACATCGCTCTGGTGCCTCTGGACCCAGGGCCTGATCCGCAGCGGCGCATGCTGGAGCCCGATCCGCGCGTTTCGGGGGGCCCGCAATTTACGCCGGATGGGCGGGCTGTCGTGTATCCCATCCACGAAAGCGGCACGGACAATCTGTGGTTACAGCCGCTCGATGGTTCTCATGGCCACCAGATTACAGACTTCAAGTCCGATACAATTTCGTCATTCAAGTTCTCGCCTGATGGGAAGACTCTCGGATTGCTGCGTTCTCATGTCGAATCCGACGCGGTGCTGCTGCGCGATGAGGCGTCCACGCCGCGTTGACGGATTCCTACGACCCGGTGACGGATATTGTGATTTCTTGACGCGGTGGAAAGACCCCGACCTCGATCTCGACCCGGATATCCCCATCCTGAAGGAAGCCAAAGCGGAATACGCCAAACTCAGTAGCTCACACCGCAGATTCGGTTCGTTGACTTGATTCCAGGTCCAACCTAATATGTGGCCCACGTGACCAGTCCCGACTCGCTCATCGGCCAAAGCATTTCGCATTACCGCATCGTCGAAAAACTGGGCGGCGGCGGAATGGGCGTGGTCTACAAGGCTGAAGACACCGAACTGGGCCGTTTCGTCGCGCTGAAATTCCTTCCGGTTGATGTCGCGCAGGACCCGCCGTCACTCGAACGTTTTCGCCGCGAAGCTCGCGCCGCATCCGCGCTGAACCACCCCAACATCTGCACCATTTACGAAATTGGCCAGCAGGACGGTCACCCCTTCATCGCCATGGAATTTCTGGAAGGCATGACCCTGAAGCATCGGATTTCAGGGCGCCCGGTCGAGATGGAGTTGCTGCTCGATTTGGGAATCGAAATCGCCGACGCGCTGGACGCCGCACATTCCAAAGGCATCATTCACCGCGACATCAAGCCCGCGAATATTTTCATCACCAATCGCGGCCACGCCAAGATTCTGGATTTTGGCCTGGCCAAGCAGATTCTGCCCACGTCGGATGAAACCCGCGCGGCGTATCCCTCCGCTACCACGCAGGCTCGTCCCATTCTGAGCGAAGCAGACCTGACCAGCCCCGGCACCGCCGTCGGCACCGTGGCGTACATGTCTCCGGAACAGGCGCGCGGCGAAACGCTGGACGTGCGCAGCGATCTTTTTAGTTTTGGCGCGGTGCTGTATGAAATGGCCACCGGCGCGGTGCCGTTTCGCGGCGCCACCACCGCCGTCATCTTCAACGCCATTCTGGAAAAGCCGCCGATTCCGGCGGTGCGCCTGAATCCTGAAATTCCTCCGCGACTGGAAGATGCTCTGGCCAAGGCGCTCGAAAAAGATCGCCGCATGCGTTACCAGCACGCCGCGGAATTGCGCACCGATCTGGCGCGATTGCGGCGCGACTCCGATTCGAGCCGAATTTCTGCGGCCGCGATGCACGCGCCACCTTCAGGTGTCTCGGACGCGGCACCTAGCGGCGCGGCGCATCAGTCCGCGTTTGGCGGGCCCGCCGTTGCCGCCGCTACTCCTCCCAGCGGAACCGGCGCGGCGTCAGTTGTCGGGCAATCATCGGGGCAATCATCGGCACAATCATCCGGAGCGCCGCAAGCCGGTCCGCCGGGAAGCGGCTCGTCCGCTATCGTCGCGGCAAACGCGGGATCGTCGGGCACAAATTTTCCCGCCGGAATAGCGCCCGCGCCCGGCTCGTCGGCAGCCGCGCCAGTCGCGACGCCCGCGTCACACAGCCGGTTGCCGCTGGCAGCCGGCGCGCTCATCGTGATTGCGCTGATTGCCGGCGGCACCTACTTCGTGACCCATCGCGCGCCGAAAATTAAAGAGGAAGGCTCAATCGTCCTGGCCGATTTCACCAACACCACCGGCGACGCCGTATTCGACGGAGCGTTGCGCCAGGGACTCGCTTCGCAGCTCGCGCAGTCACCCTTCATGCACGTTCTTTCCGATCGCGAAATGCAATCAGCCCTGCAGTACATGGGCCAGCCCGCCTCGGTGCGAGTGACCAACGATCTGGCGCGGCAGGTCTGCCTGCGCACGGAAAGCGCGGCCACCATCGAGGGCTCTATCGCCCAAATCGGAAATACCTACAGTTTGATTCTGAACGCCGTCAACTGCAGGTCCGGCGAAACCGTGGCCACAGTTTCCACCGAAGCTCCGGATAAAGATCACGTGCTGGGCGCCTTGGGAAAAGCCGCGGAAGACATTCGCGGAAAACTCGGCGAATCGCTGGCTTCGATTGAAAAATACAATACGCCGATCAGCCAGGCGACCACTTCGTCGCTTGATGCACTGAAAGCCTACAGTCTGGGGATGGATGCGCGCGCCAACAAGGGAGAAGACGCGGCCGCGCCTTTCTTCAAGCAGGCCATTTCGCTCGATCCGAATTTTGCGATGGCCTACGCCACGCTGGGCCAGGTGGAAATGAATCGCGGCGAACCGGCGCTGAGCGCCGAGTACACCAGAAAAGCCTACGACCTGCGCGATCGCGCCACCCAGGGCGAAAAGTTCTACATTGATACCCATTACTTCGAGAACGTGAACCGCGACGAAGAGAAGGCCGAGCAGGTCTACCAACTCTGGAGCCAGACCTATCCGCGGGACGGAATTCCCATAAACAATCTCGGCGTTATCCATCAGATGCTGGGCCAGTGGGACCAAGCGCTGGACATCGGGCTCGCCGCGTTGAAGACCGGTGAACCAGAAAGCATTTACTACACGCAGGTCGCCAATTCGTATTTGGCGCTGGGCCGTTACGACGAAGCCAAAGCGATCATCAAAGGTGCCAACGATCGCAAGCTGGACGTTCCTCTTTTTCACCGCGTTCTCTATAACGCGGCGTTCGCCCAAAGCGACACGACCGCGATGCAGCGCGAGATTGCGGCTCTCTCCAGTGCATCCCCGGAAATGAATGCATTCGCTCTGGGACTGGATGGGGAAGCGCAGGCCTATTTCGGGCGGATGTCCAAAGCACGAGAGACGTTCAAGCGTGCGATAGGCGCTTATGAGGCGCTGGGCAAAAAAGAATCGGCGGCGAATGTGCTGGTTTTGCAAGCCCGGATTGAGGCCGAGACCGGCGACGAAGCCTCAGCGAAACGAGACGCGACTGCTGCGCTCGCGCTCGATTCTTCCCTCGGCGTAAAAGAGCGCGCCGCGTATGCCTATGCCAAGGCCGGAGAGATAGCGAAAGCCCAGTCACTCGCGGATGAAGTTGCCAAGGCGTTTCCGACTGGCACACTGGTGAACAAATTTGAACTTCCCGCGATTCACGCGACCATCGAGCTCGACCGCAATAATCCGGCGAAAGCTTTGGAGCTTCTGCAGCCCGCGGCGCCGTACGATCTTTCGACCGGCCGCGGAATGTGGCCGGCATATAAAAGAGGTCTCGCGAATTTAGCTCTGCACCAAGGCCCCGAAGCGGCGGCCGAATTTCAGAAAGTGATTGGCCGTCCGGGCGTGGTGCAGACCACAATTACTGGGGCGCTTTCGCGACTGGGCTTGGCCCGCGCGAACGCGCTCGAAGCCCAGTCGGCACAAGGCGCGGATGCCGAGGCCGCCCGCTCGAAAGCCCGCGCCGCGTATCAGGATTTCTTCGCGCTGTGGAAAGACGCCGACCCCGACCTGCCCATCCTGATCGCCGCTAAATCCGAATACACCAAGCTGAAGTAGCGATGTACCGCGCCTCGCCTGAAACTCTCGCTTCCAAGGCGATGCCGATCTTGCCGATCAGGCGTCGAGCAAAACTCCGCCAAGCCGAGGCTTGCCCGCCGTCGAGGTGTAGAACCCAAAAATTGCGGTGGCGAGGATGAGCGAGAAAGCGAAAACCGTCGGTCCCGCGTGCCACGCGGTCAGGTGCGTGGTCAGAGGAGAGAAATACAGGACGGTTTGCGTGCAGATAGCCATCATCAGCGCCAGGAGCCCAAAACGAATCAGCACTAGGAGGAGCACTCCCCAACAGAGAAAGTTCAAAATCATACTCAGAACAGGATGATCTGCGAATACCTGGAAAAGAGAAGGGACCGTGCTCATCACCAGTACAGCCAACCACTCCTTCCGCACCACAAGCCGGACTAGAAAGAAAAGAAAAAAGGTGGTGAGCGCAAAACCAACCGAGTACACAATATTCAGCAGGACACCGCCGGTCATGGCGCGAAGCCCCGCCAGGCTATCGAAATCCAAGCTGAACACGGGTGGATCGGGTACGCGACCCATCCAACCCGGAAACATGTTCTCTCCCATGAACGCAATCTCCCAAAAAGCTCCCGCGAGAATTCCCACCAGGAGGTCGCGGCCCACTATGGGATCTCGCAATCGTCCCGCCAGCACGCGGCTCCAGGAAACCAGCGAGCTCGGCCACCGCCTACGGACATGGGGCTCGAGCGCGACGTAAAGCAACCAAGCAATTCCGCCAAAAAGCAGCCCCCACGCGCTTGAAACCACGAAAATCCTGAGTTCGGCTCGCGTGGGAATATGGTGTGCGTACAAGAACTGCACGGCCCACATCAAAAGGAAGGCCAGCAGGCCTAACCGGGCTGATCCGGCGCGATCACTTCGCCCAGACCGCATGTTGCTGCGCGCCATCGTGATTCCCAGCAGGAGCATCGAAAAAAGAATAGCGTAAACGATTACAGCTCCAATCCGTTCCCCGACGCTTCTTTGCTCTTTCTCCGGCATGCGGTCGGGCTTGGTCCACCGGGAGATAAGATTGAAAAACACCGGTTTCCCGCGATACGCCGCCGCTTCCACGCGCAGCGGCAATGCTGGATGCTCCGGCCAGGTCCCTTCCCATGCTGCTCGCGCGTCACTGGCCACCAGCGCATTCCACTGCGGGGGCACCGACGTGAATCGGCTAGCGTCTAGCCCAGCCGCTGCAAACAGAAGGTTCCAATTCGGTGGGGTTGCGGCCTCGGTCGAGGTATCGACCTGTGGCAGCACCGCCTCAAATTTCAACAAACGCCCCTGTGTATCAAGAAACACGCGGCACATTCCGGAAATCGAATTTGCAGGATCGTCCGGGTCCTGTGAAGGAGCGATATAAAACGTGCCGCTCGACATGAATTGCGGGCTCTCTCGGTACCAAAACGCGATCGTTGGAGGGGCCCCCGAGGAAAGATTGTCCCAGCGCGTCAGGCTGAGGTCATTCTCCCTAACGTAATCGAGATATTCCGGGAGCAACTCGAACGAATAGAGTGTATCTATCGGCGTGACCGTGTACCCAAAGTCACGAATCATGTCCCGTGCTTTAGCCGCTAGCACGTCGGGCGGGCTGGGCATGGTGACAACATTCTGCAATTGCTTTTTCTGCGACAGAACGGCCGTTACCCCGAGTCCCAAAACGATCAAGAGCAGACACGTCCACGCGATCGCGGGATGTAAGCCTTCTTTTTCGCCCGATGCAGCCACCAGTTCAGGGGAGGGGGTTTCGCCGGCAGCGAGAGCCGCGGCGAGCGGATCGCCTCCGGGCAGCGCGGCGGCTACCTGCAGGGCCGAGGCCGGGCGCTTGTCTGGATTTTTCTCCAGGCAGCGGAGCATGACCCGCTCGACGAGCGGGTCAATATCTTTCAGGTGCGCAGACGGCGCCGTTGGCGCGCTTTTTTCGCGCAGCCGCGCCAGCTCATCGTAGGTCGCGGCTTCGTACGGTTTTTTGCCGGTGAAAATTTCGTACATCACCAGCCCCAGCGCATACAGATCGCTCTTGGGAGTGACCTCGCCGCCGGAAAATTGTTCGGGCGACATATAGGCGGGAGTTCCGGCGCGCGCGTCTTCGGCTTTCATTTCGGTGGCGAGTCCGGCCAATCCGAAGTCGGTGATCCGCGCGCGTCCGCGGCCGTCGAGCATCACGTTTGCCGGCTTCAGATCGCGGTGGATGATGCCGTGTTCGTGCGCCGCCGCAAGGCCGGCGCAAACTTGCCGCGCAATTTCCAGGGCCTTATCCGCCGGCAGCCGGCCGATGCGCCGCATCAACGAAGACATATCCTCGCCATCCACAAATTCCATGGTCAGGAATGTCTGCCCATCAGCCTCGCCAATGTCAAAGACGCGGCACACGTTGGGATGCGAAACCTGTCGCGCCATGCGCACTTCGCGCGTAAAACGCGCCAGAGCTTCTTCATTCCGCGCCAAGGATTTTGGCAGAAATTTCAGAGCGACGGTCTGCCCTAGTTTCAAATCTTCAGCGCGATACACTTCGCCCATGCCGCCCTTGCCCAGCGGCGAAACAATGCGGTAGCGTTCGATGAGTGTAGTGCCGGGAACGTAGCGAGCTTCATAGCCAAAATCCGACCTGTGCGAAGAAGGGCGATGCGATCCGGGGTCAATGCGGGGAGGGGAACCCGCGGCCTCGGCCGCGCGGTCTTCCATGCCGGCCCGGACGGCACGTGCCGCAGGGGAGTCCACGCGGGTCACGGTCGGGGTCGAACTAAAGTCCACAGGCGTCGCGCAGGCTGGGCAAAACGCCGCCCCATCCGGCAACTCACGCGCGCACGAAGAGCATTTCATCAGGAAATTTCGATCCGGAACTCGAGTCGCGTCATCCTACGCCGCGTTCGGCCCCAGCACAACGAATTTGCTGCACATGGATAGGGAATCGGGCGAGCGAATCGAGGGTGCCCTGAGGTTGGCTTGCGGGCTAGGGAAGGTCGAGTGTAATTTTTAGAGTTGAGTTCAGCAGCGCCATCGTCCGGTTGCTCAATTGGCCCAGTCGTTTCTTCAATCGCGTTTTTGAAATCGCGCGAGTCTGCTCGCAAAGCGCGACGGAATCTTTGATCAGGCCGCCGTCGTCGGCTCCGATTTCGAATTGCGAAGGGTAGATGCGCTTCTTGTTTTCTCGGCCGGTGACCGGAACTACGATCACCACGGTCGAAACAGCGTTCAGTGCGTCGCGGCTGACAATAATCACCGGGCGAGTGCCGCTCTGTTCCGAGCCCTGGGTGGGACTCAATTCGGCCTGATACACATCGCCACGATTCATCGGCGGCCGGCGAACCGATGGTCCGCGAGACGCGCGGCCTCAGCGTCGCTTTCGGAAAATTCGCGCGCGATCGATTCGGCTTCGTTCTGGTATTCCGCATCGTCGGCCATTCCGGCAAAAGCGCGGTCGATCGTTTTTCGGTCGAGCGCCTTCAAATAAGCAGAGAGGGCAGTGATGATCAGCTCGTTCATGCTGTCCGCATGCTTATCGTCAGTGACGAGCTTGCGCGCCTTCTGATAGAGGGAATCGGGAAGCCGCAAGGTGGTTTGCAGGCTACGTTTTGCGCGTGCCGCGCCACTCCTCTTATTCTTTTGCTTGATCGCCATTGCTGACATCATATGTGATGTCAGCTTTGATGTCAACGCTATAGACTGGGCCGCGGCACCTTCACCCCATTGCGAAACGTGACAAACCGTGCTATGATGTTGCTGCGTTTGTTGCTTATGAGTTCATTTTAGCTTGTTTCGGCGAAGGCTGGCGGGCAGATCGCCCGGCGGCCTTTTTTTGTGAACGGGCGAGGGTTAAGTCGGGCGACAGATAGCTTACGGGGTGGCGAAATGCCACCTTATGATTGACTTAGGAGCAGTTCAAGTGGCCAAAGAACAAGGTACAGTGAAGTGGTTTAACGCAGCGAAGGGTTTTGGTTTCATTCAGCGCCAGTCCGGTGAGGATGTGTTCGTGCACTTTTCGGCGATCCAGTCCGAAGGGTACAAGTCGCTCAACGAAGGCCAGGCTGTGGAATTCGAAGTGAAGCAGGGACCGAAAGGTCTTCAGGCTGAGAACGTCGTCGGCCTGTAACCCCGTCTGATCGTTTTCTGAAGCGCCCAATTTTCCGCGTCAGCGAAGCGCATTTCATGCGTTCGCGTGGACGTGTACGAGCGCGCGCTTCTGAACGCGCCGGCTGGCGCGGCAGCAGTGCTGCGAGTTTGGTTTTGTGCGGCCTTCGAAGGGCGGACCCAGCCTTCGCCTTTTGAGGGATTTTCCTACCGCGGAGAAATCCGAAACTGGAGGGCCAGTTTCGCGATTCAGGTAGTAGTGAGACGTGTGTTCGGCATCACGCAATGGGTCGAGTTGTCCTTAAGCTGTTTCGCTAAGCCGTCCCGCGCGGTCGTTGCCGGCAGTCATTCATAATCGCGAGTTTCTTGCTTCACTCATCGCTCTTTACGGAGGACATATGCAAACACTAGTCGAAGGTCAATCCATTCGCCACGAGCAGTACGGCATGGGCATCGTCACCGAATCCAATCACGAACGCACCACCATCGATTTTGACGATCACGGCGTGAAGCGTTTTGTCACGTCCATCTGGTCCGCCGAACTGATCGGCGAACCGCCCGCCACGCCGCCCACCAAGCGCCGCGGCCGCCGCAAATCCGCAAAAAAAGCAGCGTAACAAATCAGCGCCGGAAACTTTGCGCGCGCACTGCTGGCGCAACAAAAACGTCACGTCACCAAGCTTCCGTAATTTAAATCACAAAAGAGCCGGAGAAATCCGGCTCTTTTTTTTGCGCGCCGGTTCCAAGCTGAGGCAGGACAGGATTTTCGGCGTTCTGGCGCGTTGAACTTCGTCTCGATTTCTGACTAACGCCTCGTCGGACAAGTGAAGTTTTGCTTCAAATGGACGTTAGCGCCACTAATCGGGAGTTAAGAATTCTGCTTGCGGCCTTAATCGCTGTGCGAACTGCGGGACATGGCCCCTTCAGGGAGCGGGTACAGAGATTGGGACAGTAAGGGTGCCGATTTTACCGGTGGGACTGTCGCGGACCTCAAGGCGCAGCGAATACGATCCGGACGCCAGAACGAGGGACATGGAAAACGGAAGGCCATGTTGGGTGGCCTGGGCATAGTGATCGGGCTCCAGATGGGCGTCCACCGTGCGACTGTCGGCCGTGATGATCTTGCCGTCCGGAGAAGTAGCGGCCACCATGAAATCCAAGCTGCAGTGAGGCCGGCCAGCTTCAACGCCGTCGAAGGAAATACTGGCAGCGTCAATCATAAATTGAATTTGTACTGGGGCTTTCGCTGCGGGCTGAACGGTTGGGATATGGGCGCGAAAAGTGACCTGCGTTGCAGGCAAAGGATCGGCAAGTGCGTTACGAAGTTCTTCAAACGCCCGCCGCTCGCGCTGCTGCGGATTATCCGTGGCGAGAGTTTGCGCGACGTCTGCGGCAAAATAGCCGCTCCGATAACGCGCCTCAAGTCCGCGGCCGGCAACCTTCACTTCGATGCGGTGGAATTTTCCGTCCCATCCGCCGCTGCCGGGATAGTAGCCGAGCGTGTAGTAGCTCCCGCCATCGGCGGCGCTCAGCGCCACTGCGTGGGTAATGTCATTCTGATTGTAGAACGCCAAGCCGCCGGTTTCCTTGGCCAGATCCTGCATGGTGTCATGCGAACCGACGGCAATGTCCGGATTATTCGTAAGCTGCTCTTCGACCGAGCGCGTATTGTCGGATTGCTCGATGGTCTCGACCATTCCTGGGGGTTTTCTTCCGTACCTGATGAGGAGGCCCGTTGCAAGGCCTCGGGCATCAACGGGATAAACGGCCACTCGCGCAGCAGCCAGGAGCTCAGCCGTACGGCGCGTTTCGTCGCCATAGGTCCGGTCCTCATCGAAATAGTTACTCGAACGTGCCAGCAAGCTAAAAGGAAAAGCAGCAGAAACCCAGATCAAATTCTTGCGGCCGGGAATGCCGCCGACTGCGCGAGCTATCGAGCGCAAGGCCGCGAGGGTAACGCGCACCCGCGCATCCATGCTTTCGGCGGCGTGCCGCTGATTGAGTTGATCCAAGTTGGACAGAACCTTTGCAGGTATATCTTGGGCTTCGATCGGGCTGAGCTGGACGATTCCCGGAGCGGACAATGGCTCGGAGGTCTTGGGAACGTTCTTGTCCAACGCGGCGATGAGCAGGCGAGGGTCGGTCGTGAAGTCCTGCAGCAGCAAAAGCGAATTGTTGAGCGCGAGGATTGCTGCCTTTTGCCCTTCTTTCAGTTGGGTGCGCATGTACTGCAGCATGGCGTCATGGGAAAATTGCTGGTCGGCGACTGCGCTGTTCAGACCATCCAGAAGCAGAATGGTGGGCGGACCTTCCACCTGAAGATTATCCGGACGATTAGTGAAGACGTCGGGCGGAAGCGGCGGCGGAGGATGAAGCGGAGCAGCCGCAGTTTTTCCCGCGGGAGATTCGCCGGCATGTTCGTTCGAGAATACCGCGATATTTTGCTGCTGGCCGCGATCGCGCACGGTGAAGTCGGCGGCAGTAAGATTGGCTACGTGCTTGCCTTGCTTGTCGTTGACCACCACATCCACCAGGACTAGGTGGGTGGTCTGGCGCACGGTGCTCGCCGATGCGGGGGGCTGCGATTGCGACGCGGCCAACTGCTGAGGGAAGATGGCCGACGCCGAAAAGACCGCGAAAATGAAGGCGAGTCGCAGAACGGATCCAAGTGCCCGTCCATGGAGAGATTCCCGCATGGCTCCCTATTCTCTCACTAAATCAGAGCGTAAGTCAGACGAGCGGAAGTTAGGTTTCGACACCCGATCATCATGGGATCCTCAAAAAATGTTTCTTCCGTATGTCGGTTACTGGAACATCGCGCGGACGAAGGGTCGGTCTCGAGGTCCGCTCGTAATCGCAGTCTCTTCATTCGTTCTTGCGTTGGCGCTTTTGATTCTGTGTATATTTAGATCGCATTGGTAATGCATTTCTGCTTCGAAAATCTGAACCGCCCAACGCGTGGCTGTTTGTCATCGGGCCGATTCCGCAGAAAGTAGAGGCCGCAAACGAAAACCTTGTCGTTAATTTTTGCTTCGAACGAATTCTGCCGCGGATGTAAATTCCACCGCGGATACCCTAATAAAAAAACAAAACGGGAGGCCATTTCGCTACTTCGGCCTCCCGTCCGGGGGCTGGGGTAAATTGAATTGCTAGGTTTCGTTTCAGTGCGCGAATAATCAGTAAGCAATCCGTCTCGCTCACTGGCGCTCCTTAATGCCTTACCGTCAGCGGTACCGCGATGGACGCAAGATCTTCATCATCCGATCGGATTTGCGTCATTTCCTTTTCGCGGCGCGATTCCGGCAGCTTCCACGCGCGACCGTCACCCGACCATACTTCAGACAGGAAGCATTCGCGGCCGTAGCAGTGAAAAACCAACTTCGGCCCGACGGTCCGATCGGTGTATTGCAGGACCATGGTAGGCAGGATCGAGCCTGTGCTGGAATCGGTGCTGCGAATCACCTGCGGCGCGCTTGAGCTTTCAAACACGCGCGCTAGTTCGTATTCGCCGGCCGGCATGGTCTTGTTGTTAACTTCAAACGCGAACGGAATCTTGGCCTGGGTCACCGGCGCGGCGTGGCTCTGCGGCGCAAACGTGCTGAGCAACAGCGCTGCGGCTACCGTGAACATTTGCTTTTTCATGGACGTTCTCCTTTTTCTCCTTTTCCTTTTTGTCCCGCCGCTGACGAAAACTGCGGTCGCGGTCGAGCTGCGTCCACTCTTGCGCCGCGCCTGAAAAATCGCAATGCACCGGCGGACGATTGCCGGTGAATCGTGGATGAACCGCTAAACCGCGCTGCCAAAATCACTTGTGCGTGCATATTCGCGTGGTCTTCGCCTTTTTTCGCGCAGACGCCGAAGGGGGAATTGCGCTTTCACGAATTCGGCTCCTTTCGTGGTGGTATATTCTGACCGAGACATTTATGCCGCAACCCGCTCCCGCCCCGGCGATTCTGCGATTTGACGTGTACGCGCTGGACCTGCGCGCCGGCGAACTCTACAAGGGCGGCCGCAAGATCAGGCTGCAGGAACAGCCTTTTCAGATTCTGGCCATGCTGCTCGAGCGTCCCGGCGAAGTCGTCACTCGCGAAGAAATGCGCGATCGGCTGTGGTCCGGCGACACCTTTGTGGATTTCGAGCACAGCCTGAATACCGCCATCAAAAAAATTCGCCACGCACTGAATGACGAAGCCGAAAAACCACGCTTCATCGAGACGCTGCGCCGGCGCGGTTACCGCTTCGCCGGGACTTTGGCGGAGAGTGTGGCGTCGCCGGCGTCCTCAACTTCCGCGACTTCCTCGATGTCGCAGCCGTTGCCGCAATCCTCGTCGGCGCAGACATCAGGAACTCCGGAACAAACGTCCGCGGAATCCGTGGACGAGATGATCGGGAAAACGCTGATCCTGCAGGATGATTCGGGCCGGGGAATGCTGACTCTCTCGATTGATGAAACGGTGTTGAAGGAAAAACAAAAACTCGATGCCGCCTCGGACGCTCTAGGCCTCGCGCTGCTCTTCGCCGATCAGAAATTATTAATGGTCAGCGCCGGAACCCGCGTCAAGGTTCTCGACTGCTGTCCCGCGAGCGCCTGCTACGAAGTTCGCATCCTCGAAGGCGAGCATACCGCCAAGACCGCCTTGGTCCCCCCGCAGCGCCTCGGCGAAGACCCAACGAAGCAAGTCGAGAAGTAGTTACCTTTTTCGCTGCGCACCTGCAATCTACGTTGACGCCGCACTCGCGCGCGTATACAAACGATGTCGCGGTGCCCCGGCGATTCATGCGAATCGCTCCTCTCGGGCGCACGCGAGCTTCGTTCCTTCACATCAAAACGGGTGGCAAATGCTTGGGAAAATAGCGCACGGCAGTCCGTCGGTTTCGTGTGGCCATCTCCACCCAATTTCGTCGCGTACGCGACGCGCAGCTCAAACGACGCCACAGCCGCGCCATAAAATATCGCCGCGGATCTTCGCGTGTTTTTTGTTCCTCGCCATTTCGCTCGCCGCGCTCGCGCCGGCAGCAAACGCTCAGGGCACCACGACCGTGCAGTATCTGTTCGCAAACGGACCGGGTGGCACGAATAACGGCGGGCTGCTGCAGACCTACACCGTTGACCAGACCACCGGCGCACTCACGCTGATAACTCCGCCGCCTCCAGCATTTAGAACGGCACCTGGCACAGGCGCGGTAAATCCAGCGGGAACCTTTTTGTTCCTCGGCACTCAGAATTCTGCCGGGACTGCCGCCGTTTCGGTATTCACGATTGCCGCTAACGGCACAACCGCGGAGTTGCCGGCCTCACCGTTCGCGGGCAGTTCGGTTGGGAACCCTCTGAGCGTCGCGGTCAGCCTGGACGGCAAGTTTCTTTACGTGCTCTCAACCATTCTAGTCGGTAGCCCGACGGCAGTTGTCGATGTGTTTTCCATCGGCGGTGACGGAACGGCCGCGCTGGTCAATAGTTATTCACTGCCTCTGTTCGTCACGGGTTTCTTCCTGCACCCGACTGGCTCGTATCTTTACGTGTACGGTGAAGGGAATGCCTCGCCCCGCAATTCGGTGGTCGAGCAATTCGATGTTGGTCCATCCGGAACGCTCATCGATGAGGGTCCTTCACCGCTCGAACAGTTTTCCATCGAGCCCTATTCGATCACGGGGAACGCCGCTGGTACGTTTCTGTTCGTGTGGCACGGTCAACTGGGCAGTAATGAGTCGTTCATCGACACGCTCTCGGTGGATCCTCTCGATGGCACAATTTCGACTTTAGCGATCTTCGACGCCGGTCCGTTCCAAGGCACGGTTGGTAGCGGTTTGAATTTGGGCACCGATCCCACTGGGAGTTTTCTATACTCGTCCGCGGGAGCGTCGTATTCCATCGCAAATGGAATTCTCACCCAGCTGCAGCCGAACGATAACGCTTCGCCGTTCGGTCCTCCGTCGCAGATCGTGTCCCGAACTTCGCCGTTTTTATTTCAGTCGGGCGAGAATGAATCGGGAAATTTCCTGAGCAGCGATCAAATCGGTTCGGGAGGCTCGTTAACGCCCGCCCCTGGCTCGCCTTACGCGGGTGCGGATATTTTAGCCGTAACCGGAACTGTGCCGGCACCCACCCAGCCCGTCCTTACGGTGCCCCCCGGACCCCAAAATTTCGGCCAGGTAGTAGTTGGCAAGAACGCGCTTTTCGGCCTGGGCATTTCCAGCACCGGATTCGGCAACGTTGATATCACCAGCATTTCGGTGACTGGGGATTCCAGTTTTACTGAAACCAATAATTGCCCAGCGACGCTTACGCCTTCAATGGGTTGCGTGATTACCATCACGTTCGCCCCGACCTCGGTCGCCAGCTTTACCGGATCAGTCGTCATCACCAGCAACGTGCCGCAAGCGACCTTCAATTTGAGTGGCGCCGGGATCGCTCCGTTTCCGATTGGCCTAGTGACGCCAAATTCCATCGTGTTTCCCGACACCGCGGTTGGCGCAAAAAGCGCCGCACAGGCTTTTACAGTTTCAAATGGCACGCAGGCCACCGCGTCGTTGGTGGTGCAGTCGGTTTCCATTTCCGGCTCGAATCCCAACGATTTTTCCGAGACCAATAATTGCACCACGCCGATTCCCGCGGGTGCCTCGTGTTCGGTCTCCGTAACGTTTTCGCCGCTGGCTACTGGTAATCGCGCGGCCGCACTCGTGATCCCCACAAATGACACCGAAGGTGGTGCTCTGGGTGGCGGAGTTTCCGGAAACGGTACCGCCCCTACCTCATTTACTCTGCAAACTTCCGCCGTTGGCCCCGGCACGATTCAGCAAACGCCGGCCGGTACTTCGTTTGCCGCGAATACTTCCATCACGCTGACGGCCGTGCCCGGCGCGAACGCGACCTTTACCAGCTGGGCGGGCGCTTGCGCCGGCAGCACGAACACGGTCTGTACTTTCGCGCTGGCCGCGAACACCAGCGTCACGGCCACGTTCACCGCGAATCCGGCGGTCACCGTGCCGCAGACTCCGCCGCCTGCTCCGGCAGGCAGCCCCATCACCGCGCAGATCGTCGTCAGCGGATTTGCGATGCCGCCGACCCTAAAAGCGATCTGCACGATTCCGCAGGGAAGCTGTTCGATCAGCGGAATCACGCTGACGGTAACGACCACGGCGCGCAGTTCGGGTTTAATTCCGGGAAAGTTTCCACGTGTGCCCAATCTTCCGGCAGCGCCGCGAGAAATATTGCTGATCGCGCTCATGGCAGGCGGCCTCGCGCTGCTGGCAAAAAATTCGCGCACCAAACAATTTCTACGCCCCGTGGCTCTGTGCGCCGCACTCTTGTTCGCAGGATGTGGTGGTGGCAGCAACACTCCGCCACCGGTGAACGGCACCCCGGCAGGGAACTACACCATCATGATCACGGCCACGTTAGGCGCGCAAACCGCAACCACCACCGTGACCGTCACCGTGCAGTAGCGCGAAACGTTTACCGTCAACACTCCGTTCGCCGCGAGCGACACGTTTGCCGTGACCGCCGCTGCCTTTTTATTGTTGGGGTTTTTGCAAATTCCTAACCATTGCCTCGTAGATGCGCGAGGACCAATCCTGCTTGACCAGCCGGCCGTAAAATCCCTTGCCGGTGGAAATGTGCACGAGCGTTTCGGCGCATTGCGTTTCGAGCGTGGCGGTGACGGAATCGCCGCCCGAGGAGCGGCTGGTATCGTAGTGGTAGTCTCGCGGCCGCTTACACTCGATGCGCTCCGCCGTCGGGGAGAAACTTCACCACCGTGAATTTCCGCGCATCGGGAGTAAGGGTCTGATTCCAATCCGTTTCGATTTTTATTTCCACGCCTTCGGTCTGTTCGTTGTTCGACGGAGCGGAGGCCGTGGTCAGACCCACCGCCAGACAGAACAGACATCCCATCATGATTGTGATCGGTGTCAGCGCGCGCTTCGTCACCATGGCCCTTGATTTCGCCGGATTATTTCATCAATTGTGCGCGCCGCGCCGCCATCAAATTCTTCATGCGCTCCAGCAGCAGCGGGTTGATTTTTTGCTTGCCGGCCTTCGCGTTTCTGGCGCCGGAGCTATCCATCGCCGCCGGAGGGTCACCCATAGTGATATTCAACGTGCCGGATTCCTCCGTGCAGCCCGAAACTACAGTTACATTGGCGTCAAATTGCAGAGGGATAGGGGGCACTCCTTCTATGCTACCGATGAAGTCCAGCACATTCGTGCCATCGGTCATCTCGAAGGACGAAAGACTGCCGACCGACAGGCCGAGATTGTCCGGCGCAATCGCGATTGATGAAAAGCAAGGGTCGTCGGTAACCGCCATCGAGCCCGAAACACTAAAATTCGCGTCTTCGGCGAGCATGACGGTTACCGAGGGCATCGTGTTAACGTTGGCCAAACTCAAGGTACCGGTCCAAGTGCCAGTGAGAGCGGGAATCAGGCTGGCGGTAAAGATGCCATGTTGCCCGCCCAGGCATGGACCATCCTCCGCCGACCAGTTTCCGAGGCTCGCTTCACCTACGGCTGTTCCACCGGGGGCCAGCGTGGCATCGAACGTGATTTTTTCGGAGTCAATGCTGAAAACCAGATGGATCTTATCGCCGGAGACGGTGCCGGTACTCGAATCCAGATGCATACCGCCGCAGCTGACGCTGTCGACTGATTCCAGGTTACTGGAGGAGATCGTGCCTCCAGATTGGTCGAGATCCATGTCCAGCTCCGCAGTGGGGCCGAATAGACCCGAGTTCGAAAAAATTGAAAAGGTCCATTTTCCAGGAACGAAAGTGCTGCTGGTTCCACCGCCACCGCTGCTGGTGCCGCCACCACCGCCGCACCCTGCAAAAAGGCCCGTCACCAGAATAGCCATGGTGAAAACTACTGCCGACGAAAAGGAACGTTGCATTTTTTTGCCTCCGGGTAGATCGGGCCCAGAACCGCAGTCATGCTAGCACTCCGCTGAAGCGCGACCACTTTTTACAGAAACGGTTATAGCTAATGAATCAACGCGCGATGGCTGGCCCGTTGCGTCGAGCGAATTGCCAGAAATATTGCCAGCCCTTGGCCCAGTTTTCTGGCACCCTCAGGATGGCGTGGGCGCTAAGGGGTTGTCTTTCTTGTCGTGCCTTTTTCCTGAGACCGTTGCGCCCAGCCATGCGCACTAGGACGTGCAGCTTGATGGCCATTTTTCTGGCGGCAGAGCCAACTTTGCGGACAAGTTTCAGTGCGGTTCGGGCGGGGCGGCAAAAAGTGCGCGGAATTCAGGCGTGTCGTGGAACTTCGCAAATGCGGGTTCTTCCTCCACCCACTTCGAGAACGCGGCGGGATCTTTGCTTTTTTCTTGGGCGTGGCGAATCGCTTCGAAAGCGCCCTTGCGGTCGCCGGTCACGGCTCGCGCCACGGCCACCTCGCGCCAGGCCCAGGCCGAATCGGTCTCAGCACCCACGCCCAGCTCATAGAAAATCCGCGCGCGAGTGAAATCCTTGGCTTCGTAAAGGCCGTCGCCCGCTTCCATGGCTTCGATGAAGATGCCGGCGAGGGCGCGCCGCAGCACCCGAAGCTTTTGCGGATTTTTCTCTTGCTCGGCGCGGCTCCGCAGCTCGGAAATGTGTTGCGCCACTTCGTTGCGCTGCTCCGGTCCGCCCGCCGAATCCTGGCGCAGTGCGAACATGCCCGAAGAAATGTCCGCCATCAGACGGGTCTGCTCCGCGAAATCCTGTTGCTCGCGTTTCGCGCCGTCGCGAACCGCTTTCTCTTTTTCCAGCGCGGCGGCGTGCTCGCCAAAAGCAGGAAATTCGCCCAGCCCGTGAAACGTCTCTGCAGCCTGACGATATTCCTGCCACGCGCCATAAAGATCGCCCGTAGCTTCTAGATTTTTTGCGCGCGTTTCCGCTTCGGCGGCCCGCTCCTTCACGAAAGTTTCATCACGAGCCGCGCGGCCCGTCTTCATTTCGATCAACCGGAACCAGGCCAGCGCCTCGTTCATCACGCTAGCCGGCGCCCATTCGTGAATTCCCTCAAAGCGGCGCAGCACATGCGCGTAATGCAGTGTTTCAAGCTTGGCGTCGAGCTCGACCAGTTCGCCATAATTGAAATCGAAGGTGCCTACCGCGCTAAAAACCGCAAAAGTTCCGCCTGGTGCCGGCGGCGATCCCGGCGCAAATCCCGCGCCGCTCATCAACACTCCGGCCGCGCAGTTGCAGCGCTGCGCCAGCGCCGACGCAAAACGCGCGCCTCCGGAAAGTCCCGCAAGATACGCTCGCTTGTTGTCGATCGCCAGCCGCGCTTGCGCGTCCTGCGCCATCGCGCGCGCCGCATCGGCCTCCAGTTTCCACGGACCATTCTGCGAATTGTTCGAGCCGACCACGATGTAACCGTAGCGCTCTGCCGCGTCCTTCATCAATTCAACCGGCATTTCTCCTCGCGCGCCGGGATCGAACGCGTACACAATCGGCCAACGTTTTTCGCTGGAGTAGTTCGAAGGAAGATACAGCGCGTAGCTCTGTTCAGGTTGCGCCGCGCAAACAACCTTGGGAATCACGACGCCGCTCTGTAGCTCCTGGGGAGGCGCCGAATTTTGCGCGGCAGTCTGTACCGCAATCGCCTGCACAGAAATAATCACAAGCACGGCACACCGAGCAGCTAGCCTAGTCATGGAAGTACAACTATAGACGCGGCAAGCCATTACCCGGGATGCATGCGGAGGAGGCTTGATTTCAACACCGCCCTTGATCGCCCCAAATGTTTGCGCTTCCCGCACAGCTCACGCCGCATTCATCTTCACCCTGCGCAATTTCACCTTACAATTGAGAAACCGTCGGCCATGTCTTTCAACGCAACCCTATTTTTCGCCTTGTGCCTGCTGGCCAGTTGCGCATTCTGGCTGTGGAGATTTGTGTCTTTGCTTCGAAAAACTCCGCGAACCATGCGCGCGTCCGCATTGCGCGGATTGGCCGCCGCGATGGGCGGTGAATTCTGGCCGCAGGGAAATCCTTATCAAGATGAACTGGCGATTGAACTCGGCATCGCGCGGGATTCGATGGTGCACACCCTTCGCTGGCCCAACGCCCGTGCCGAAATATTTTCATTTCAGGAATTTCGTCGCGGCGCCAAAGGTCGAACGCATTACCACGATTGGATCGGCTATCGTTTTATCGAGCGTTCCTTTCCGAATTTCGATTTGAAGCCGGCGGGCCTGGTTCCGTTCATTCGCCGTGGGTGGTGGCGCAAAGTTTCTTTGCCCGGGCAGATTGATTTTGCCAGTCGTTTCGTGCTGACCGGCGAAGATCAGCCGTCCATCGAACAATTTTTCACGCCCGAGCGCTGCGCTGCAATCCTCGCTCGCGAATGGCCGCGGAGCATCGGCGCAAAAGTTGGCGGCCACTGGCTGCTGTGTCACCGCGAACGATTGTTTCAGAACACCAGCGAGCCGGATTCCGAAGCCAGCGTTTCGGAAGAAGTGCGGGAACTATCCTCGCTCGTCACCGGCACGCTGCCGCTCGCCGAAGCCCTCAGCGGCGACCGTCTGCTCGAATCGTCCCCGGCATACGCTGCTCTCGCTCGAGCCGCCGCCGCGAAGAAAGAACCGCGCTGGCGCTCCGGTTTAGCGCTGGTGCTTTCCGCGTTGGCCGTCGTGATTTTAATTGTGTGGTCCATTATTTATTTCGCGGGGTTATGGGAGCACTTCGACCGCGTCATCCTGCAAACCGAACCGCGGCGTTACGTATTTGCGATTTTGTTCGTGGCCGCGCTGTGGGGCATCAACGAGTGGGGCATTCGCAGTTATCAGCGCGGCAAAGAAAAGGCGGCGGCGCGGCTGGAAGCGCGATTTTCGGCCCCGTCAAACCGGTCGTAGCGCGGCAATCATCCGCGCGCTCGAACGCTGTCGAGGGCTCAATTTGAGCCAGCCTACATTTTAATTCGCCGGCACATGACGCGCTTTCGTGGCCTGCGCTCCGGGCCCCGGCTCCGGCGCGGGCTTGGGCATGTCGGCGTCTTTGAATCGCGGCACCATTTGATCGGCCATGGCCACCGCGTACACTGCCGACGCGATTTCCACCGCGCCTTCCCGCACATCCTCTTCGTAAATTCGTTCATAGGTATCGAGGTTCGTATGGTGCGTGTATGAACCGTAATCGAACGGATCCTGCGCCAAACCAATTCCCGGTAATCCGGCGTTGTTAAATGACGTGCTGTCGGTCCCGCCGGTCCGCCGGCTGTCCGACGCCAGCGCTCCCATGTATCCCCAATCCGCAAAGGGTTGCAGCGTTCCATCCACCATTGCGGCCGCTTCCGCCGGACCAAACACTCCCGCGCCGCGCGGTTTCCCGGTGCCGGAATCAATATTGAAATACGCGTCCAGCTTCGCGTACTCCGGCTTTTGATTTTCAAAACTCTCGAAATGCTGCTGCACGTAGGCCAGCGAGCCCAGCAGCCCCTCTTCTTCGCCGCTCCACAACGCCACTCGAATGGTGCGCCGCGGCTTCACGTGCAACGTCGCCAGAATGCGCATCGCCTCCAGCATCATGGACGCGCCAATCCCGTTGTCGGTCGCGCCAGTCGCGTCGTGCCACGAATCGTAATGTCCGCCGAGCATCACCACTTCATCCGCTTTGTCGCTGCCCGGAATTTCTCCAATCGCGTTGTAAACTTTGGTGCCTTCGGGATATTCCTGGTTCTGAATGTTGATTCGCAGCGTCACTGGCGTGCCGTCATCCATAATTCGCGAAATTCTGCCGTAATCCTCGTTGCGCATCACCAGAGTCGGCACCGCCCGCGTCCAGTCGTACGTGCCGTTTTGTTGCGCTACGATCACTCCGTGCGTTCGTCCCGCGTCGTTCACCCGCACCAGCGCGCCGTTATCCACCAGGAATTGATCCACCTGCCGCGAGACTTCCGCTCGGGTCAATTGTCCCTCTGGCAATTTCGGCGTCTCCGGAAAACGAAACGGATGCGGATTCTTGGGGTCGAATCGCGTCTTCCATTCCTCTTCCGGACGGCGCATCGCCGCCGGATGCATATCCTCCGGCACCTTCACACTTTTCCCGACGAACACAATCGCGCCACGCACTTTATCTTTCACCGAATTTAGATACGCATCCAGTTCCGCTTGGGTCGGATGCTTCGGCTCCTCTGGCTTTGCTGCCGCGGGCATCGGCGGGGCTGCCCACTTCGGTTCCGGAGGCGGCTCCGCGCCTCCAAAGAAATTGAACCCGCCGCCGGCTGGCAAAGCCATTCCCGGTGGATCGATGACCACAACTTTTGCGGTGACCACTCCCTTGGTGCTCGGCGTCCAGGCCAGCGGCTCAACTATCAGCGGTCCGTGAAACGGCGAAATCGCGTCCGCTACCAGTTCCATATTTTCCCAACCCGGCACCGGCGCATCCGCGCTCGGCGGCTGAAAGGTCCACGGCTCCAGATGCGTGTTGGCCAGTCCCCAGGACGCCATGGTCGCCAGCGCCCAATCGTCCGCCGCCTTCAGATTCGGCGTGCCGGTGACGCGCGGCCCATGCACGTCCGCCACTTCGTGAATGATCCACATGATTTTCGAGTTGTTCGTTTCTTCCGCGCGTATCTGCGCGTACACATCTGCAAGTCCAGGCGCCTGCGCCTGCAAAGGCCACGCCGCCACCAGCAAAGCCAACGCAAAGGAAAACCCCGCCGTCGCCACCGAAAATCTCGCCAACCTCGCCGACACCTTCATCACCTTCCTCCTCGACGTCGCGATCTGTAGTTCACTTCGCGACAAGGACACGACGCGCAATCCACTCCGCGCGTTTCGCCAGAAATTCTTCTTGGTGCACAGGCCGCCCGCCAATATACGTGCGTGTGTTTCCGCGCGCAATGTCAGAACGAAGCCAAGCCAGCCTCATATCTTTCAGTGAGTAACTAATGGTATAAGGACAACGCACCGTATTTCCCGTCCGACATCCCAAAAGAAAACTCACTCGCGATCCCTGGCCCAAGGCCCTCGGAAAAGGTTCTAAGGATACTCATGACCTTCAGCCTCAAATCCATTTTTCAACCCGCCGACAAATACGAAGGCGTCCGGCGGATCAGCATTTACCTCTTGCGACTGGTCTACATCCTGATGTTCTTCGTGCTGGGGAAGGAGACCTGGACGCACATCCTCACTCACCGCGGACCTTGGGAACCAGTCAATGCTGTGGCGTGGTGTCTCTGGACGGCCTTCGCGACTTTGGCGGGCCTGGGAATCATTCGTCCGCTGAAGATGTTGCCGATCCTGCTGCTTGAAATATTTTACAAAGTTTTGTGGCTCGTTCTCGTAGCCTACCCGCTCTGGTCCACCGGCACGTTCGCCGGTTCGCCCGCGGAAAACATCACCAATTCCTTTTTGTGGGTGATATTGCCGATCGTGGCCGTGCCCTGGGGCTACGCCTTCACAACGTACGTCTACAAGCCAAAAAAGTAATCCGGCGAGAGAGCGCCAGGCCACGCACGGACCAAAAAGCCAAGAATAGGTGGCCCATTTTCGTTTCGCAGAAAGGTGGATGAGGAGCGCAGCGACGAAGGATCTCTCTTCGCTCCATCCCTCGTCCCCAATTCAAATTCCTGCAAACTCGTCCCGCTTCGCCCTGTCTTTTGCCTTGTAAAGTGCAAGTCACACTTTTATGATGTCGTCATATGCCGCCGCGAAAACTAACCGCTCCTCGCCGGCGTTCCGGCTGCCCGCTGAACGCCTCGGTTGAAATGCTCGGTGACCGCTGGTCGCTGCTGATCATTCGCGACATGATGCTGCGCGGCTCCTGCACTTACTCCGAATTTCTGGATGGCTACGAAGGCATTGCCACCAACATTCTGGCCGACCGTTTGCAGAAACTTGTTGCTTACGAAATTATCAGCGTCGAGTCTGACCGTTCTGATGGGCGCAAACAGAAATATTTTCTCACCCGGAAGGGAATTGACCTCGCGCCGGTGCTTACCGAAATGGTGCTGTGGGCCGCCGCGCACGAAAAAACCGAAAACCAGCAGCTGGTCCGCCAGATGCGCCACAACCGCCAGGAGTTTTTGGCTGGCATACGCCGGCGCTGGGCCGAAAATCATGCCCGCCACACCGCCATCCACCGCCCGGACGTCCGGGCGGACGCTCGGGCGGCAAAAAATCGCAAGCGCGTAGCCTGAATCGCCCGGAGGTAGAAATAAATGTTCGAGCCGGAACTGTTTCTTCGCGATCTGAAAGTTGCCCTGCGCTCGCTGGCCCGCACCAAGGGCCTGGCCATCACCGTGGTGCTGACGCTCGCGCTCGGCATCGGCGCGAACGCCGCCATCTTCAGCGTGGTCCGCGGCGTCCTGCTGCGCCCGCTGGTCAATCGCGACGAAGACCGCCTGATCTACATTCGCCAGAGCGCGCCCGGCATTGGCATTGATAACACCAACTTCTCGGTGCCCGAAATGCAGGACATCCAGTCGCGCGCAAAAACCGTCAGCAAGTTCGGCGAATTTTCGGTGATGGATTTCTCGACGGTGGGCCTGGGCGATCCGCGCCAGGTCAAAGCCGGAATCGTGGACGGCTCCTACTTCGAAGTGATGGGCCTGCATCCCGTCCTCGGCCGGCTGATTGACGAGCATGACGATGGCCCCAACGCCGCCGGTGCGGTTGTCCTCACCTACCGTTTCTGGAGCACGGTGATGCACAGCGATCCTTCCGTGCTGGGCAAGACTGTGAAGCTTGATTCCGGGAGCCTCGGCTCGCGCACCGCCACCATCATCGGCGTGCTCGAACCCTCGGTGCCCTATCCGGCTGAAACCGAAATCATGTCCAACGTGGTGACCAGCCCGCATCATTTGTCGGCGACCATGGTCACCGGCCGGGTGCATCGCATGACCGAACTTTTTGGCCGCCTCGCGCCCGGCGAAACTCTGGATTCCGCGCGCGCCGAACTCGGCACGGTCTACGGCTCGATGAAGAGCCAGCATCCCGACGTGTATTCTCCGCAGGCCGATTTTCGCATCAGCGCCGTGAAATTGCGGGAGCAGGTTACCTCCGGCGCGAAAACTGTTTTGCTGGTGCTGCTGGCCGCCTCCGGACTTATTTTCATCATCGCCTGCTCCAACGCCGCGAATTTGATTCTGGCCCGCACCGTTCGCCGCGAAGGGGAACTGGCCATGCGCGCGGCGCTCGGCGCGACTACCGGCTCCCTGCGGCGGTTGCTGCTCGCCGATAGCCTGTTGTTGTGCGGTGCCGGCGCGCTGCTTGGAGTGATCAGCGCGCGGCCGATGGTCTCGATTCTTTCGCGCTACGCCTCGCGATTCTCCGTCCGCGCCCTCGATCTCACCGTGGATTCCAGCATGTTGTGGGTTGGCGCGATCCTCGCCATCGTCGCTGCGGTGCTGCTGGCGTTTGTGCCGCGCCTGCCCTCGGCCGAATCTTCCAACGGCCTGGGCGTTTCCAGCGGCAGCCGCATGACCGGCAGCACCGGCCGCCGTCTGCGAATTTTCGCGGTGACCCAAATCGCCGCCTCCTTCATGTTGCTGGCCGGCGCAGGCATGCTGCTCAAAACTTTGATGTCCCTGCGCCAGGCCCACACCGGCTTCGACATGCACAACGTGCTGGCGGTGAACGTGCCGGTGGTTTCCTACGGCCGCACTCCCGAACAGATTCAAGAATTTTACCGGGAGACGGTTCGGCAAATTTCGGCGCTGCCCGGCGTGGACCGCGTGGCCATCGGCACGGCGGTTCCGTGGCGCGACAAGGGCATCTGGGGTCCGGGCTTCCAATTCAGCGCTGACGGGCACGTGCGCGCGGGCGGCGAAGAGGATCCGCGCGCGATGTTCCGCACTGTCTCGCCGGGATTTTTCGCCGCGCTGGGCGTTCCGATTATTTCCGGCCGCGATTTCAACGATTCCGACCGCAACGGCACCGAGAAAGTCGCCATCGTCAGTGAAAGCGTGGCCAAGCGCATGTTTCCGGGCCAGGACGCGGTCGGTCACCACATGTGGTGGACGGATCCGGTGGTGAAATTCGTGGACATCAGCGAGGAGCCGCGTCGCATCGTTGGCGTCGCCGCCGATATTGATGATGAAAATATCGTGCCGGGCCCGATGCTCACCGTCTATCACCCGATCGAGCAGGAAGCGGGCGGCGGACGCCTGTTCGTGCACACCCGCGTGGACCCGTACACTCTGGTCACGCCCATCACCCGTATCATTCGCGCCATGTCCGTGGATCAGCCGGTGGAGCGAGCCGCGACTCTGGAAGATGTGCGCGCCGAAGTTCTCACTCCGGATCGTCTGAATGCATTGGTGTTCGGTGGATTCGCGGCCGTGGCACTCGCCATCGCCGTGATCGGCGTGGCCGGTGTGCTGGTATTTTCGGTGAGTGGACGCACCCGCGAATTTGGAATCCGCATGGCGCTCGGCGCGCAGCCTGGAACTTTGCTCACCTCGGTGATCGCCGAAGGCGCGGTGATGGCGGCCGTGGGCATCCTCGCCGGCGCAATCTTCGGTTACGCGCTGGCGCGTCTCGCCGGAAGTTATGTCGAAGGTGTGCGCATGCCCGGAGTCACCCCGGTGGTGCTGTCGGCGTGCGTCTTGCTCGGTGCCGCGGTAATCGCGTCGGTGCTGCCAGCCGCGCGTGCCGCGCGCATTGACGTGACTCAAGCCCTGCGCGGCGAATAACCGAGGCGGCGAACAGCCGGAGCGGCTCCGCCACGCCTCCCGCCCCGTGTTGTTTTCCTGCTGCCCTGCGTGCTATCCTCCGCATGTATCTTCCAGGAGACGTGCCGGATGAAGAACTCCCTGAGTTACGATACGCAACTGGATTGGGGACATAAGATGCTGTCTCCCAAAGCTACAAAAATCTACGGACTCATCGTTCTGGCTTTGATCTGCGCGTATTTGTGGAAATTCCACCAGCACCACGCCTCCATTTTCTTTCAGTCGAGCATGGCCGTGCTGGCCGTGGGCCTGGCCGTCCTGCTGATATGGCGCTGGAACAAGGACGAAAGAATGAGAGCGGTTCTGTGGTGGTTCATGTTGATTCAGGTCGCGGCTCAAAGCATCGCCTTATTTCGCCAGTAGGGGAAATCGCCTTCGCGGATTTTCACGGTCTGGTAACATTTCCGTTGCATCAACCATTTACTGCGGTGCTATTATATCGCCCAGCGAGTCAGCAATTTTCCGCGCCCAGCTCCGGTTATACCTTCCACGACTGACCGCTTTAAAAAGGAGAACGTTCGTATGCGATTCCGCACCGCCGTCGTTACTTCGAGTCTCGCCCTCGCTCTGTTGTTTAGCTCCGGCGTGGCTCACGCGCAGTACACTAATACCAAGTTGGTTTCTAATCAGGAAAAAACCGCAAAATTTGTGGACCCGCTCTTGGTCAATGCCTGGGGTTTGGTTAGCAGTCCTACTTCGCCATGGTGGGTCAGCGACAACGCTTCCGGTTGGGCCACGCTGTACCAGGGCGATGGCACCAAGGTTCCGCTGAACGTCTTAATCCCCACGGCGGGCGGCGACGGACCCGGCACGCCCACCGGAGTGGTCTTCAACGGCACGTCGGATTTCAAGATTAGTGGTTCGCCCGCGATTTTTATTTTCGCCACGCTCGATGGAACGATCAGTGGTTGGAATCCGGCGGTCAATCCCAATTCCGCCGTTGTCGCCGTTCCTTCCACCGGCGCAATGTATACCGCGCTCACCAGCAGCAGCAAGGCTTCCGGAAATTTCCTGTTTGCCGCTGATGGCAATAACAATAGAGTGGACATCTTCGACTCCAATTTCAAATTCGTCCGCTCGTTCACCGACAGCTCGATTCCGTCCAGCTTCGGCGTGTACGGCCTTCGGGATTTCGGCGGCCTGGTCTACGTCACCTATGCCAGCGTCACCAACGGATCTGGCGGGTTCATTGATATTTTTGGCGAAGACGGAACGCTGCTGAAGCAACTGACCAGCGGCAAGCCGCTCAATCAGCCCTGGGGCCTGGCCATCGCTCCGCCGAATTTCGGAGCGTTCAGCAACACCTTGCTGGTCGGGAATAACAGCGAAGCCGGCACCATCAACGCCTTCAACGCCGTCACCGGCGCCTTCGTCGGCACCTTGAAAAACGCCAACGGCGATCCGATCGGCATCAACCTGCTGTGGAGCCTTTCGTTTGGCAGCGGCACCGCCGCAAACGGCGCCACCAATCAGCTGTTCTACACTGCGGGTTCAGGCGAGTACGCCACCGGAACCTTCGGCGTGATCGCCCCCCAGAATTAACCAGCAACATTTCCGGACCTGGTCCCGGAACTTCAAAACGCGCGAGCACGGAGGCCGATCCTTCACGAGTCGGCCTTCGTGTCTCACCCAATCATTCGTTCTAACGTTATTGGCACCCGCTGCATTGACTTGAATTACCACCGCAACCTAAGATGTGCGCCAATGGCGGACGCGCCCTCGCTGGTTGGCAGCACCATCTCCCACTACCGCGTCGTCGAAAGAATCGGCGGTGGCGGCATGGGTGTGGTTTACAAGGCCGAAGACACCCGGCTGCACCGTTTCGTGGCCCTGAAATTTCTCCCCGCGGAAGTCGCCCGCGATCCTCACGCCCTGGCCCGCTTCCAGCGTGAAGCCCAAGCGGCATCCGCGCTGAATCATCCGAACATCTGCACCATTCACGATATCGGCGAGCAGGACGGTCACCCTTTCATCGCCATGGAATATCTCGAAGGTGTCACCCTCAAGCATCGCATTGACGGCCGCGCCCTGCCGCAGGAACTCCTGCTCGAACTCGGAATCGAAATCGCCGACGCGCTTGACGCCGCTCACGAGAAGGGCATCGTCCATCGCGACATCAAGCCCGCGAATATTTTCATCACCACCCGCGGCATCGCCAAGATTCTGGATTTCGGCCTGGCCAAAGTTTCCGGCAATCCCGAAGCAGGCGTCGAAGCCACCGCCGCCACTCAGGAGCGTCCCGAATTTCTCACCAGCCCCGGCTCCGCGCTAGGCACCGTCGCTTACATGTCGCCCGAACAAGTCAGTGGCAAACCACTCGACGCGCGCACCGATTTATTTTCTTTCGGTGCCGTGCTCTACGAAATGTCCACCGGCGCGCTCCCGTTTCGCGGCGACACGTCCGGCATAATTTTCGAATCCATTTTGAACCGCGCACCGACTCCGGCAGTGCGCCTCAATCCCGATCTCTCCGCCGAACTCGAACGCATCATTAATAAAGCGCTGGAAAAGGATCGCGATGTCCGCTACCAACACGCCTCGGACATGCGCGCCGACCTGAAACGTCTCAAACGCGACACCGAATCCGCCCGCCACAGCGGCCAAGTTCCCATCGCCGCCTCGCCTCTATCTTCAAGCGTGTCCGGCTCGACGCCTGCTGCTGCATCCGCCGCCACTCCATCAGCTGCGGCTAAGCCCGGCGCCGACTTTCGTCACACGCTTCTCTACGGATCCATTCTGATCGTTGCGCTTCTCGCTCTCGGCTTCGGTTATCGCTGGTTCAAGAATCAACACGCCACTGCCCCCAAGGTGCCGATCGCCGAGCGCCAGCTCACCCACAATCCTTCCGAGAATCGCCTGATCAGCGCAGCCATCTCTGCGGACGGCAAATATCTGGCGTACGTCGATCCCAAGGGCCTGCATTTAAGCACCATAGAGACCGGGGAAATTCACGAAGTGCCATTGCCGGACGACATTCGCACGCATCTTTGGGACGTCGCCTGGTTTCCCGACGGCGAGAAATTGCTGGTCACCGCCGAATCCGATACCGAGCGCAGCGTTATCTGGCTGGTTTCTATTTTCGGCGGGACTCCGCGCAAACTACGAAATCACGCCGGAAGCCCGCAAATTTCACCGGATGGCCGGTCTATCGCCTTTCTCGCTGCCGGCGGAATTTGTGTCATGGGCCCGAACGGGGAGAACCCCAAAGAAATTGTCCACGCCGAAAAAGCGTCCTACTCCGTGCTGGCTTGGTCGCCGGACGGTGGACGGCTTGCCTTCATCAAGGTCGTGGACAACGTTAAGGGCGGCGATATTGTGACGCTTCCGCTCGATGTTGGTTCAGCCACCACCGTGGTGTCCGAACCGAACTTATTGGTGTACGACGGCGGCAGCCTCATCTGGCTTCCCGACGGGCGCATCTTATCCCCTCTGGTCGCTACCTCCGGGGATTTTGGCCTGGAGGTTCTGGAAATTCCCGTTGACCCACGCACCGGGAAGACGTTGGGCCCCGCGACGAAGTCAAACTTGGCCGGCGGCGTTCCGTTGAGCGCCAGCGCAAACGGAACCAGGATCGTCGTCTTCAAGGGTCATCGGCGGGACGATGTGTACAGCGGCGAACTGAAAGAGAAAGGCTCGCGCCTCGATGCTCCCAAGCGTCTAACCTTCAGCGAAAGCACTGACTATCCCTCTGCCTGGACTCACGACAACAAGACGGTGTTTTTTGATTCCGACCGCTTTGGGCGCCGCCAGATTTTTAGACAGCAGTTAGACCGGGACGCTGCCGAGCCACTGGTCCAATCCGCCGAGGAAGTGGAACAGGCCACGGTGACTCCCGACGGCGCTTGGATTCTGTATTGGTCCACTCCCGAGGCGAGTCCCGGTAGGCCTTCCAGCAAGCATCGGATCATGCGTATCCCCGTCGCTGGAGGATCGTCTGAACAGATTTTGGAGGCCGACGGCGACAACAGCTCAATCGATTTTCGCTGTCCCGCCGGAACCACCGGATCCTGCGTGCTCTCTGGATGGGATCAGAACCAAATGATTTTTTACTTGTTCGACCCGCTGAAAGGGAAAGGCAAGGAACTGACCCGGACCAAGCTGCCCCAGCCTTCGGACGACTTCGACTGGTCTCTCTCGCCCGATGGACTGCATATAGCCGTCTCGAGTTCTTCGCTGCTCAAGGGGCAAGTGCGCGTTCTTGATGCTCAAAATGGTTCGGAGCGAGCCGTAAAACTGCCCGCCGATTGGTTCATCTGGGCGGCAAGCTGGTCGCAGGATAGTAACAGCCTTTTTCTGGCCGCGCAGTCCTCCGCGGGATATTTTCTCGACCACCTCGGGGTCGATGGAAAATCCACGGTGCTGCTCGACCGCGGCAGAAATCAGTGGCTGGGCCGCGTCGTCGCTTCACCCGACGGCAAGCGCCTGGCTTTCGCCCAGCAGTCCTTCCAGACCAACGCCTGGCTCGTCGAAAATTTCTAAGCCGGCAGCGGTTGTGCCGGCGACGATCGCGCGCCTCTGGTCAAAAGTTTCTTGCAATCACCCCGCCTCCGTCATCCCGAGCACAGCGAGGGATCTGCTTTTTACGACCCCCGAGGCGCAATCCACTCCCACCCTCGGAATTTCCGTTTCCCGCGTTTCTCCGCCGCTGGGGTAGAATGGCCGCGCCTTACGATTCTGAATTCTACGGAACATTTTGCGAGGTGTACGCATGAGGTTTTCGTTCTTCACGGCGGCGTTGCTGGTCACAATTTTCGCGGCTGCGCAATTTCGGCCTGCGTGCGCGCAAGCGGCCCCGGCTCAGGCCAGCGCCGCACAAAAAGCTCCGGACATGGCCAACGTCATCACCATTGACGCGCCCGTATTCGTGCTGAATCACGTCCGCGTCGTGGACGGCACCGGCGCACTGGCACAAGACGACCAGACCGTGATCGTCGCCAACGGCAAGATCCAATCCATTGGCCCGGCCGGCTCGGCGCAGATTCCGCAGGGCGCGCAGCAATTCGACAAAACCGGATACACCGTGACCCCGGCCTGGTCGGCATGCACGATCATCTGTATTACACCGACTCAATTTCGGTGCAGCGCACCAACGGCCGAATCCCGGAGCCGGGCCTGATCGTCGCCGAAATTCCTTACACTGCGCCGCGTCTGTACCTCGCCGCCGGCGTCACCACCATGCGCACCACCGGCAGCGTCGAGCCGTATATGGACCTGAAACTGAAACAACGCATTGACGCCAATCTCTCGCCGGGGCCCGCCATTGACGCGACCGCGCCGTATCTCGAAGGCCCGCCAACAATTTTCGCGCAGATGCACGAACTTACCGGCCCGGACGACGCCAAACGCCTGGTGGATTACTGGGCCACGGAAGGAACCACTTCCTACAAGGCGTACATGAACATCACTCGCGAGGAATTGGGCGCGGCAATCGAAGCAGCGCACGCCCACAAACTAAAACTTACCGGGCATCTTTGCTCGGTCACCTGGCCGGAAGCAATCGCGCTGGGAATTGACGATCTCGAGCACGGCCCGGTTTTCGCCGACACCGAATTCGTCGCCAACAAAAAACCGGACGCGTGCCCGCGCGGCGGCACTGAAGCTTGGGGCAAACAGGATCTGAACGGCGCGGCCGTTCAGGAGCTGATTCACAATCTGGTCGCGCATCATGTGGCGGTCACGTCCACGCTCCCGGTGTTTGAAGCTTTTCTTCCCGGGCGCCCGCAGTTGCAGCCGCGCGTGCTCGACGCCATGTCCGCGGAATCCGCGCGCAGCTACCTGATCGCCCGCGCGAATATTCCGCTGGATTCCGGATATGTCGCGCTGATGCGCAAGGAAATGGATTTCGAGGTTGCCTTCCTCAAAGCGGGCGGCTTACTGCTCGGCGGCCCGGACCCCACCGGAAACGGAGGAGTGCTTCCCGGATTCGGCGACCAGCGCGAAATCGAATTGCTGGTCGAAGCCGGCCTCACTCCGGTGCAAGCCATTCAAGTGATGACCCAAAACGGCGCCATTTATTCGGGCCAGCAAGATCGCATCGGCACTCTCGCTGCAGGCAAGCAGGCCGACATCGTGCTAATCAAAGGCGATCCATCCAAGAATATCGCCGACATCGAAAACGTGGAAACTGTCTTCAAATCCGGCGTAGGTTTCGATTCCGCAAAGCTAATCCAAAGCGTCAGCGGCCAGGTCGGTATCAGGTAAGAGTGAACGGCGGATGCGCACAATGATAAAAGCCGTAATAACAATTCAAGCCGCGATAGTCTGCGTCATGTTCTGCGCCGCGTCACCAGCCCAGGCGCAGGAACCCGACCCCGACCTCGTCGCCTACATCAATTCGATCAAAGCCATCGACAATCACGCCCACGTCACCGGTCTGGATCTCGCGCATGACCGAGGCTTCGACCAACTTCGCTGTGACGAACTCCCCGCTGCAACAGCTTTAGCTCCGGCCAATCTAAGATTCAATCCAGACCAGCAAGTCGCCTACAAGACTCTTTTTGGTTTCGATGCAAAAACCGGCGACGATGCCGAAATCAAGAAGATTCAAGAATTGGAAATCGCCGCGCGCCGCGACCACGGCGCCGGATTTTACGCCTGGCTAATGGATCAAGCAGGCCTGGAAACGGTTTTCGCCAATCGCACGGCGCTGGCGCCGGAAATGAAAGCCCCGCAAATTCGCTGGGTGCCGTACGAAGACGCGCTGCTGTTTCCCCTGGATAACAGCGCGGCGAAAGCGGTGAATCCAGATCGTCGCGCACTTTTCGGCGACGCGGAAGGATTGCTCAACACGTATCTGCATGATGCGGGATTGAGCCACATTCCCGCCACCCTCGATGCCTACGTTGGAAAAGTAGTGCAACCAACATTGCAAAAACAAAAGGCCGCCGGCGCCATAGCCGTAAAGTTCGAAGCCGCTTATCTGCGGCGTCTCGATTTCGCCCCGGCGTCGGCAGACGAAGCCGCGCGTATCTACGCCAAGTACGCCGCGGGAGGAAATCCCACTCCGGCGGAATACAAAACGTTGCAGGATTACATCTTCAAGCAGATTGCTCTCGAAGCCGGCCGGCTCGGCCTCGCAGTCCATTTTCATACCGGCAGCGGTTGCGGTGAATTTTTCGACGACTCGGGCGCCGACGCCATGTTGCTTTCACCCGCGCTGAACGATCCGGACCTGCGCAAAACAAATTTCGTGTTGCTGCACGGGAATCAACCCAGAGGCCCCAACGTGTCGGTGCTGATCCTGAAACCAAACGTCTATACCGACACATCCGTGCTGGAGCTGATGTATTCGCCAGCGAAGCTGGCAAGCTTCATGCGCCCCTGGCTGGAACTGATGCCCGAGCACGTCATGTTCGGGACCGACGCCGGACCATTCGGCCCCGGCCTCGACTGGGAAGAAACCACGCTAATCGGCACCCAACATTTTCGCCGGGCACTGGCGCTGGTCTTGACTGGCATGGTCCGCGATGGGACCATCACCCGCGATCGCGCCAAGCAAATCGCGGAGCTGGTCTTGCACGGCAACGCCGCGCAACTTTACAAAATAAACTAACAAATATATTTTACGAACGAAGTTGCGCGCTTCGCGCCGCGAGCTGCACGGTCACAATTCTTCCCGTGCAGTTGCCCAGCGGCAAAATTCCTATGGTTGAGGCGTCTGCGTCGGCGGATCGGGTTGGGGGTGCTTGTGATGCAGCTTGCGAAGGTCGGGCCAGAATTCCTTCAGCATGTAGGTGCCAGCGTCATAGCCGATTTGCGTGCTCCAGGTGCTGGCCACATTCCCAAAACCCCTCTCCGACTGCGGATGGTACGTGTAGGTTGAAATGGTGGCGGCGATGGCGGCGCCGAATGTTTCAGAATAATTGAACTGGGTATTGCCAGAATCGCTGCGGGTGACGAAGACGCGGCTCAAGGCGTGGAGAGTTCGCCGCGAAAATCCTCCGTGGCCCAGTTGATAGTAGCGCGGATCTTGATGCAGCACCGACGGCAGCACCGCGCTGGCCATAAAATTCTCAATCGCATTGTCGGCGTAAGCAGTTCCGTATCTTTTCGCGTAGCCCTGCGCTCCCTGGCCGTACGAAGGATTGCTGTTGCTGGCCTGGCCCAGGCCGGCCACGAATCCCTGCAGCACGAATTCGGACGGATCAATCAGCCCGCGCCCGACCGTTTTGAATTTTTGCCCGGCGGTCAGCGGAGGAACCTGGCCGGCATTCTCCATGGTCAAAAAGTTCGGCAGGGTCCAGAAGATGCGGTCCTGAGATGTGCCGGTTTGTTTTTCGCGTTCGATATTTTTCCGTTCCTTCTCGGTCAATCCAGGCTGATTCGGATTTTGGGGCGATGGGCCCGGGGTGGACGATGGCGCAGGTGATTGTTGTTGTGGTGGCGGTGCGGCAGGCGTCTGCGCGGGCGTTTGGGCCGGAGGCTGCTGTTGCTGCTGTGGAGCAGCGGGCTGCGAAGGTTCCTGGCCAAGCGCGCGTGACGGTACGATCAGCATTCCTGACAGTATCGCGCCGAGAAACAAGAAAAATGTTACGCTTCGATTTCGAATTGCCGTTCTTCCCCTTATTTTGGCGGTTTCCAGATTGCCTGGAGGCGCCGTCCCGCGTACTCGCCGGAACAGCCTGAAACCCACGACCATCAAATCCAATTAAGAGATTTGCACAATCGCGGCTAGCAAGGCAACGGCGACGAATCCAATTCCTATGTAGGCGAACAGTTTTCTAATAATCATGATGCGTCCTCCTGCTCTTTTGGATGCTGGCGAAAGCAAAAAGGCAGTAGGGAATTACGCGTTAATCTGCATGGGTGATTCGCTGCAGCGGCGGACGACTCCGGTGTAAATATCCGGAACAGAAAAAATCCAGAACGCAGAAAATCGGGTTGGGCGAGCGTCGTTCAGGAGCCGAGGTCGGCAGCGACGCCGGTTTTGCCCGGCAGAGTGAAAAGGATAAGCAAGCTGATGAGCGCCAGGACCAGCAGCACGAAAATGCTGCCTTCGGGTCCGGTGGTTCCCCCGCTCATCAACGGCGTGCCCACCGGATGCGTGGCGAAAAGATGATGCTGGACCATCAGCCCGCTATCCGCCACGCCGTACAAGAAGGACTGGGCCCAATCCCACGAAGTGTGAAAGCCAATCGCCCACCACAGCGAGCCGGTGCGCCAGAGACTCAGGCAGAAAACCAATCCAGCAAGGCCGGCAGAAAGCAAACCGATCGGCGATTCGCCCGGATTGCTGCCGTGGCCCAATCCGAATAACGTGGAAAGCAGGATCGCGGCGGTCCAAAATCCCAGCGCTTTGCTGTGGCGCGTTTCAGATAGAGACGAATACAGTCCGGCCAAGCCGCGCGCGAGCGTGAAGAGCAAGTAGCCGCGTGTGAGATATTCCTCGAGCAGCCCCACCATCAAAAAAACCAGCAGCCAGATTGCGCCGTAGTGCAGGACCGCGCCGCCAAAAAGCAGTCTGCTATCGAAAACCAGCAGGCCGGTGGCCCAAAGAATGAAGACGAGCAGCGAAAGACAAACGACGCCCCACCCAAGGCCGGTGAAAAATCTGGGCACGGCGCGCCGATCGCCCAATCCGTATACGCCGATGGGACGCTTCTCGATCAGAGACATGATCCAGGTCGCGAAAAGAACGGCGAGAAAGGGAAGCGCTTCGGCGAAGATGCCGAAACTGGGAGTAATCTCGCCGGCCGGCGCACCCTGGGGAAACGCGTGGAAAAATCTTCCGATGGCGGACACGCCTTTCAGCAGAGTGGCCATCAGCGCGATGAAGATGATCAGGCTCCAGCCTGCGCGCAGGCCGTCTTTGCCGAAAAATATGGTGCGCACGGTGAACGGTTCGACGGGTGCCACAGGCCCAGGCAACGACGGATCGTTCGCCTGGCCTTCGAGTTGATTGGGCAGTTGATTCGATGGCCTGCGCAATTCTTCGCCGGAATTTTCGCTGGTTGAAAATTTTGTCGAGTCGGTCAAAACGTCGTCCCCTTGGATGCTGACTTACATACGCAAAAAACTCGCGGTTAGTTCCGCGGCGTTTTGCTGAACGAAAAGCAGCCCGCGCGCAATTTACTGAGCACACGGTACATTTTAAGAGGTAAGACTTACCGTAATATGAAACGCCGCACAAGCTGTTTACGTCGTATGCCCAGAGGTTAACAGCCTTCAATCCCTCACACGTTCATGAACTCACCAAAACTTGAAGCAGAGGACTCCCGATGAAAATCCGGAAATCACGCGGTGGTGCGAACGCAGGTTGGGCAGCGTGCCTGGTGGTGATGGCGCTGGTGATGCTCAGCGGCTGCACGGCCATCCGAGTGAAGTTGGGTATGCGAGTTTATTTGGCCAAGACCCAAGTTACGTCCATGCAGGTCAAGCTGCCCAATGGGCCGGCGATCGCGCCCGGAGAAAAGTCGGCACTGCTGGCCCAGTTCACCCAGCCGGACGGAAAAATATTAGTGACCGAAGGGCAGGGCAAAGGAAAAGTGCTGTGGAGCGACCTGACCGTGACGCCGAGCGTGGTGAGCGTCAACAAGAAGGGCGTCTTGACGCTGGCGCACGATCCGCGAGTCAGCGACGGGAAGACCGCGCACGTCACTATCACCGTGCCGAGCCATCCTGACCTGCACGCCGACCTCGACATTCCGATTACTTATGACTACAACTTCATTTCGAATTTTTCCGGCGCGCCGGGCTCGGATGGTTCAAGCGGTATGGACGGAATGGCTGGCTCCTCCGGAAGCAATGGTTCCATCGATCCGAATAATCCTTCGGCTGGCGGAGACGGTGGAAACGGGACGGACGGTGGGAATGGCGGAGATGGTGGCAATGGCGGAGACGCTCCGCCGGTGCAGATACGTGTGACGTTGCGTCCCGGTCCGCATCCGTTGCTGCAGGCCAGCGTATCGGCGGCAGGAAAACAAAGATTGTATTTGGTTGATCCAACCGGCGGCGCGTTGACCGTGAAAGCGGATGGCGGGCCGGGAGGCTCCGGCGGACGCGGCGGGCGCGGTGGCGCGGGCGGTGCAGGCGGCAGTGGAACGCCCAGCGGCAATAGTGGAATGTCCGGCTCCGACGGACGAAGTGGTTCGGACGGTTCGCCGGGAAGAGCCGGAAGCATCACGGTAACTTACGATCCGCAGGTGAAACCGTATCTGACTGCCCTTCGCCTGGAAAATAAGGGCGGTCCTGCGCCAGTATTTAACGAAGCGCCAGTCGCGCCGTTGTGGTGAGCTGCCCGTAGGACTCGCTGAAGCGTGGCGCGGGGAAACTTGACGGAGGACAATTCGGGGGCGGATAATTCCGGCATCGAGGCAGTGCGATGGGCGGCGTCCGTTTTCCTCTACGTATTTCAGCGCGTCAAAAACTAGCGGTCACGATTTTGTTTCTTTGCGCTGGCACCATGGGCTGCGGGGAAGTGTGCGGCGTATTTGTGTCCAATCCCCCCACCGGGACCGGAGGGATATCGAACACCAATAATTGCATGCTGAATCCGATGAACGGAATGGTGCGTTTGCAGATCAGCGCGCCCGCGGCCGCGCCGCAAAGCGGGGGATTGCCCGAGGTGCAGCATATTTTTGTGACGATTCGCGGGATTGAAGCCACGGCCAACGCGTTTGCCGATGCCAACTCGCCGGACTGGAGAGAGCTGACTCCGAACCTCGCCACGCAACCAGCGCAGGTGGACCTGCTGGCAGCCAGCGGAGAATCTTGCGAAGGGATCAGTTTTGAATCTGCGGCAGTTCCGGCGGATACGTACCGGCAAATCCGGTTGAGCCTGGCGCAAAATCAGCCCGACCAGAGCGAATCCGCGCCGCAGGGAAATTCGTGTGGGATGGTTGGGCCAAATTGTATCGAAACGTCGGACGGCGCTATCCGGCCGCTGGTCTTCGATTCCGCGAGCTCCAAATTGTCGCAAATGCAAATCTCGCCCGACCATATTCGCGGCGGAGTTTTTCAGATACTCCCAGACACGACAGCGAACCTTAGAATCGAATTCAATTCTCAATCCTCATTGTTCGTCCCCGCGGGCGAAAACGTGCGCATGGTCCCGATTTTCACCGTGGACACCCAAACCGCCTGCGAATCAGCGGCCAGCACAACAAAAGAATAATTCACAACGACTTAATATTTTCCGCGGAATACGGCATGGTTGACGTCTGGCCAGAACTCTTTTAATAGGTTGAACACGCCATCCAAACCCACTTCCGTTCCCCAGCGCTGATACGTTTTCACCCAGGGATTGGATTGGTCATGGTAATACGTATTCGCGATGCCCGCCGCTGCTCCGGCTCCCGCGATTTCCGAAATGTTGAACGTTCGATGGCCCTCGTCGTTGCGAGTGATGACCAGCCGGCTTACGGCGTAGCCGGCGCGCTTGAAGAATCCGCCCTTGCCCATGGTGTAGTATCGCGGGTCTTCTCGGGTCAGGGCCGGCACGATCGCTTCGGTCATGTAGTTCTCAATGCCGCCGTCCGCGAAGGTATGCCAGTAGTATCGGCCGTAGCCTGCTGCACCTTGCCCGAAAGATGGCTGGGAATTTTGCGCCTGCGAAACTCCCGCGAGCCCCGCCACCAGCAGGAAATTCGAGTAGTCGAACGTGTCCTGCGTCGCCAGCCAGAATTTCTTCTCGAAACTCAGCGGAGGCAAATAGGTATTTGCGCTAACGGCGCGGTAGTTTGGGATAATTCCCAGGATTCTCTTGGGCTGTTTGCCATACTGGGCGTTGGGATCATTCGGATCATTTGGATTATTGGGATCGGCGGGCTTGGTCTGGGCTGTTGGCGCGGCCGGTAATGACGACGGCGCGTTCGTTATGCTGGGTGCGGGCGCGGGTTGCTGGGCTCGGACAATCGCGGGTCCCAACATCGTCTCCGCCAGTGCCGCCACCAAGCAAACCGATCGGATCAGTTGCAAACCATTCCAGTGCATTGTTTTTCTCCCCAGCCGGACCGGCCGTTCTTTTCACTCCTCCCGTTACGTCAAACGGGAAGTGCCGACCTAGATATCGACTTTAGAAATCGTAAGCTGCCGTTTTCTTTGGCACAACCATTTTTTGGCGGAAGCAATGGACGTGAAGTGATTCAACTTCGGTCGCTGGCGGGAAGTGCGATGTTTAAGTCTTGATGAAGATTTGCTTTCGCCACAGCAGCCACAGCAGGAACCAGCAGAACAGCAGCGCGGCCATCGAATACAGCAGCGAAGCGTTAGCCGCGTTGGCCCCGAGTGCCATCAATCGAGCTTGGGCCGCGTCGTGCCAGGCGATGGCGCTTCCGTCCGCGCCCTTGACCGTAAAACTATATCCCGGGCCGTAAACGAAGGAATCGGCCACGAACCCCGCAATCGCATTCATCCCGAAAACCAGAATGGGCATGGTCCAGGCGCCGCGCCATCGTTTGATTTCCAGAATCCAGTAGAGCAGAGCCAGAAAAACCAGGGCGAAGCCGCCGGTGAAAAGCACGAACGAACTGGTCCACAGATTTTTGTTAATCGGAAACCACACGTTCCAGAATTCACCCGCGATCAGGCCCAGAATTCCGAATAGCAACATGTTCCGGGCGATTATTTGGGGTGCTCGCGCGGAACGCAGCCAGTGACCGGTCAGCACTCCGATCATGGTGGTGGCGATTGCCGGTATCGTGCTCACAATTCCTTCGGGGTCGCGCGTTCCCTCGAATAAATGTCCCGCGAACAGCTTGCGATCGAACCACGCGGCGATATTTTTGTCCGGGTCCATGAACGGCACGTCGCGCCCCGGCAGGCCAAGACCCGGCACCGGCACGAATCGCAACAGCGCCCAGTAACCCGCCAGCACAATTACGATGGAGAGTAACTGCCCGCGAAAATCGGTCCACAGCACCAGAATCGCCGCGACAAAATAGCAAAGCGCGATGCGTTGCGTCACGCCCTCGAAACGCCAGGTATGTACGTCCAGACCGACCAATGGGGAAGCATTCACGAAAAGTCCGACGGCGATGAGGATCAGGCTGCGTTTGAAAGCGTGCAGCAGAATTTGCCGTTTCGATTCGCCCCGCTTCATTCGCGCCGCGAAGGAGAACACCATCGCCGCGCCAACCAGGAAGAGAAATGCCGGAAAAATAAAGTCGGCGGGCGTCCAGCCATTCCATTCCGCGTGTTTGATGGCCCAGTACGCTTTTTCGTCGCTGCCGGGATTGTCCACGACGATCATTCCCGCAACCATCAGGCCGCGAAAAATATCGAGGGACATCAGCCGCTCGGATTGCGGTTTGGCGCTGTCCGTGGCCAGGGACTCCGTGGGCACTGCGGCTCCATGTACGGCGTACATCGCGGGACAATATATATACCGGTCGCCAACGGGGCCGCCATCTGTAAATACCATCGTCGCGTGTTAGACGACTTTCTGCGCCCAAGCGGCGGTGGTTTCGGCCAGTTCGCGCAGAACTTCCGCGTCGGTTTTCTTCGAACTTTTCAGTACGTGAAAAGAATGATCGGCGGTTTCGATGATGTGCAGGGTAGCGCGCGAGCCTAGTTTCGCGAGCACGGGGCGCAGGAGGGTGAGGTCGGCGAGAGTATCGCGCGTGCCCTGCAGAAACAGCATAGGCTGTTTCACTTTAGCGAGATGCTCGGCGCGTTTGGTGTCCGGGCGTTTCGGCGGGTGCAGCGGGAAGCCGAAGAAGATCAAACCTTTCACGTCGTCCAGCAGGCCCAGTGCCGCGGCCTGCGATGTCATGCGTCCGCCCATGGATTTGCCGCCGGCGAATAGCGGCAACTTGGGCGCCGCGTCTTTCGCCATACGCACTGCGGCGGCGACAGTTGCGGTGAGCACGGCCGGGGAATCGGGAACACGACGCTGTTCTTCCATGTAGGGAAACTGATAGCGGAACGTGGCGACGTTCACCGTAGCCAATTCGTCGGCGAGTTTTTCCAAGAACGGGTGATTCATTCCGGCGCCCGCGCCATGGCCCAGCACCAGAAGATATTTCGGCTTCGGCGGCAACAGCAGTAACGCCGAAACTTCTCGCCCGCCCTCGACTGAAAATCGCAGATGTTTTGTAGCCGCCATTGCACCGAAATTCTAGCAGAACAGCGGTCACCAGGCAGTTAAGCCCGAATCTGCTAGGCCACCAGCCCAGTTGACTTGATCACGAACTAAACTCTAACATGGGCCACTCATGCCGGATCCCTCCTCGCTGATTGGGCAAACCGTTTCACATTACCGCATCGTGGAAAAGCTGGGCGGCGGAGGCATGGGTGTGGTCTATAAGGCGGAAGACACGCGCCTGCGCCGATTCGTGGCGCTGAAATTCCTGCCGCAAGATGTGGCCCGCGATCCGCAGACTCTGGCCCGATTCGAGCGCGAAGCCCAAGCCGCATCGGCGCTGAATCATCCCAACATTTGCACGATTTACGATATCGGCGAGCAAGACGGACAGGCCTTCATCGCCATGGAATTTCTGGATGGCGTCACGCTGAAACATCGCATTGGCGGAAGCCCCGTGGATACGGAAGACCTGCTCATCCTGGCGATTGAAATCACCGACGCGCTGGACGCGGCGCACGCCGAAGGAATCATTCATCGCGACATCAAGCCCGCCAATATTTTTGTGACCAAGCGCGGCCACGCCAAGATTCTCGATTTCGGCTTGGCAAAAATGACCTTCACCGGCGCGGGCTCCTCGGCATCGGGGGTGATGTCCGATGCAACGCAGGGCGCCACGGTTGACGCCGCGCCGGAACACCTCACCAGCCCCGGCAGCACGATGGGCACGGTGGCCTACATGTCTCCGGAACAAGTGCGTGGCAAGGAACTCGACGCGCGGACCGATTTGTTTTCGTTTGGCGCGGTGCTGTATGAGATGGCCACCGGCACGCTGCCCTTCCGCGGTGAAACTTCTGGAGTGATTTTCAAGGCGATTCTCGATGGCACGGTAGCGCCGGCGATGCGCATGAATCCGGAAATGCCGGCGGAACTCGACCGCATCATTCATAAGGCGCTGGAGAAGGACCGCAACATGCGGTATCAGAACGCCGCTGACATTCGCACGGACCTGGCGCGGCTGAAACGCGAGCAGGATTCGGGACGATCGTCGAAAGTCGCGGACGCTAGTGAGCCTGGTGTTTCCGCAACGGGAGTGACGACCGGCGGTTCGGGCACGAGTTCGGCGGCGAGTTCGGTGGCGAATGCATCTTCTGTTTCCGTCGCGGCCGCAGGTTCCAGCCCGGCGCGAAAAATTGGGATTGCCGCCGCGGCAGTTGTGTTGCTGGCGGTGGTCGCGGCCGCTGCGGCCTACCATTTTCTCGGCGCGAAACCGCAACAGAAAGTCACTTCGATCGCGGTACTGCCGTTTGTGAACGGCACCGCCGATCCCGGCAACGATTACTTGAGCGATGGACTGACCGAAAGTTTGATTGGCACGCTTTCGCAACTGCCCGATGTGAAGGTCATGGCCCGCAGCACGGTTTTTCGTTTCAAGGGCAATCAAGACGACCCGCAACGAATCGGAAAAGAGCTGAATGTGGGCGCGCTGCTGGTGGGGCGCGTGACCCAACACGGAGACATCGTGGGCGTGCAAGCCGATCTGGTGAACGCGGCCGACGGTTCGGAAATGTGGGGCGCTCATTACGAGCGCAAGATGGCCGACGTGACCCAGGTGCAGGGCGACATCACCCGCGACGTTTCGAAAAAGCTGCGGGTCCATTTGAGCGGAGCCGAAGAGCAAAAGCTGGGCAATGCCGGCACCACCAATCCCGAAGCCTACCGTTTATACCTGGAAGGCCGGCAGCAGTGGTACGGAAGAACGCCCGAGGGCATGATGAAGAGCATCGGGTTATTTCAACGCGCGATCGTCGCCGATCCGAATTACGCGCTGGCCTACGCGGGACTGGCGGACAGCTACACCGTGGCGGCGGGTTACGGCGGGCTGGTGCCGCCGCGCGAGGCGCTACCACTCGCGGACGAAGCTTCGCGCAAGGCCGTCGAACTGGACGATGCAAGTTCCGATACGCACACGGCGCGAGCCAGCGCGCTGGCTTGCCAGTGGAAGTGGAGCGAAGCCGAAACCGAATACAAGCACGCTATCGCGCTGAATCCCAACAATGCCACCGCGCATTATTTTTACGCCTTCACCTTTCTGATGCCGCAGAACCGCATCGATCAGGCCCTCGACGAATTCCGCATGGCGCTTGCGCTCGACCCGCTCGCCGGAATCGTGCGGGTGAATTACGCGTTAACGCTGATGATCGCGCATAAAAATTCGGAGGCGGTACAGGAAATCAAGACGACGCTGGAACGCGATCCGAACTTCGGCGCGGCGGAATTTTATGGCGCGCAAGTCTACGCCTCACTGGGCCTGTGGCCGGAAGCCGTACCGCTGCTGCAACGAGGCGCCCGGCCTCCCGTTCCCGGCTCGTTCAGTCCCGATGCGCAGGGATTTCTGAAGGCCATGCTTGCTGGCGGCCGCCAGGTCCCGCCGGCGAATCTAGCCGTGGGCTATGTGCTGGCCGGAGATCGCGAGAAGGCCATGGAATCCCTCGAACAGGCCCTGGCCCAACGAGATGACGAACTGATGGCCTGCATCCGTTTCCCGGCCTTCGATTCTCTGCACAGCGATCCGCGCTGGGCAGCGTTGTTAACCAAGATGGGTTTGCCCGCTTAAGAATCACAGCGCTAGTGTTTCCACCACGGTGTTGCTTCCACGTAGGGCCGTTTGGCCGCGACGAAATCCGCGATTTCGATGAGCCTCTGCGGCGTGGTGGTTTGGCCGGTGTAGCAATGTGGCTCGCCGACGCCGTATTCGAAGTACCCTTCGTAGTGCGGATTTTCGGTGGTCTTCATCCAGTCCTGCATTTCGCGCACCGCGATGTTCAGTTGGTAGGTGTCCATGGTGCCGACGTAGATGCGCAGCTTGTCCACTAGTTTCGGGCCCAGCGTTGACCAGTTTTTCTTCAGGTACTCCAGCAAATCGTAGTGCTCCTTCCAATACTGCGCGACCTGCGGATTGATCTCGCCGGTTTTTTTGTTGAAGAGCGGCTCGAAGTAGCCGTCCTGGCCCACCGGCCCGAACACCGCGGACCAAATATCAATCTGCTCGCCGGAACGTCCGTGGGTGCCGTTGACCAGTTCCATGTGATTGCGCTGCTCGGAAGTCAGAATGATGCGCTCGTCGGTGAAGAAAGAATTCACGGTGGGCTCGCGGCGCCAGTCATATTGCTTATAGAACGCGTTCGTATCCTTATATATGTTGATTCCTTCCACGTTGGTGAAGGTCACCGGGTCCGGGCAATATCCCCAGGTGCCGCCAAAAAAATCGGGATGATAAATCTGCAGCGCCAGCGCTTCCCAGCCGCCGGTAGAGCCGCCGGCCAGAATGCGCGCGTACGGCTCCGCGATGGTGCGGTAACGCTTTTCGATTTCCGGAATTAATTCCTGCATGATCGCATCGCCGTAGGGGCCGACGTTTGCGGAGTTCACGGCGTAGGCGTCATCGAAATACGGATTGGGATGCTGGAAGGTGACCACCAGCATCCGCGGAAAATCGTCGGCGATCCACGACTGGTAGAAATCGTAGCCGCGTTTCAAGTAAGGCGCCATCATTCCGGCTTTTTTTGTTTCTTCGTCGGTGGGCGGCGCGGTGCGAAACCCCATCGGCGGCGCCACGCTGAAATGTCCTTGCTCGTAGAGAACCGGGTAACGAATGGTGGAGCGCGCGTAATCGCGCGGCAGCAGCACGGTGGCTCCGATGTAAATCGGCCGGCCCCAGAATTTGGTCAGCGCCGGACTCTGCAATTTAATGTGCTGCACCCATTCGGTGTCGGGCGGCACCACGATCGCGGGAATCACGTCCGAGGCCACCAGCTTGATGGTCTGGCCGGTCGCGGATTTGGGATCAATGTGAACCTGCTGCACCGCGCTTTTCAAATTTCCTGGCGAAACGTTCCAGCGCTGGCCTTCCCACTGATCGTCGTGCATCCAGAGTGTGTGGCCATCGGCGCGCTTGAATTCCGAGTACACGTTGATGAAGCCCTGCACGAAATAATCGCCGGGCGGCAGGTCGTTCATGTTTTCGATGGGCGTTCCCAAATCACTCGCATCAATCACCGCCGCCGCGCCGGGTGCGAGTTTTTCGATGTCGTGGCCAAAGAACGGACCACCGAAGCGCCCAATCTGCAGGCGCGGTTCGGGGTCGCTGGTGCGAGCGATCATCACGAACGCGCGGCCGGTGATGGGCCCGTCATGCGCGGAGGCCGGGAAGGAAATCTCGAAGCGCGGGCCGGCGGTCTGCGCGCTAGCAGTTGTCGGAATCCAGAATATGCCGACCGCAGCGAACAGAATTAGCGCCGTGTGTCTGAACTGGATCATCGTGGTCCCCCCGCAAAAAGACGTGACACCGAAGCTTCCCGTTTCGCAATGTGCCTCGCGCATCCTACGCTGCGTCAGTCACCGACACAACCGGTTCGTTGTCCAACTTGCACGCTCGAATTCCCGATACAGAGACGGTGAAGCCTGGTTGCCTGGAAGAATTCCGCGCGCTTGACAATGGCAATTGGCGGGCATATTCTGCCGCCACCTTAGCAGCCCTTTCCACATCATTACCGAATCGAAAATCAAAAGTCTGGCACGGTACGCCCCCGCGAAGCGCGGGCAACTCACGTTGGGAGGCAGGTTGATTATGCATAGGAGAGATTTCATTGGAGCCGCAGTGGTGTGTGCGCTGGCCATGTTGTCATTGATGGTGACAGCTCCGGCGCAGGCGCAGGAGCCAACGCATTACACGTTCGTATCGTATTGGGACGTACCGCGCGCGCAGTGGAACGATTTCGAAAAGGCGGAGGCCCAGACGTCTTCGATACTCGAAGGATTGGTTGCGGACGGGACCCTGACCGCGTGGGGCTCCAGCGCAGCACTGGTGCACACCTCGGGCGGCTACACGCACGCCAACTGGTTCGTTTCGGAAACGCAAGGCGGCATCGTCAAGACTCTAACGGCGCTGGGAACGGCGTCACGAGGATCGGCGTATGCGGGCGTAACTAAGCACGAAGATCTCCTGCTGCACTCGATCGCGCACGGCGGCAAGACGGCGCGCGCGACTTCCGGAGTGATTCGAGTGGCCATGTGGCAGGCTAAGCCGGGCGAAGGAGAGGGCATCGAAAATTATTTCAAGAAATACATTCAGCCGGACCTGGATGCAGGCGTCGCGGACGGTTCCGTATTGATGTACAACTTCGACAATGAGGCGATCCACACGGATGCGCCGGGCGCCTACAATCTCGCTGTCGTTTACGCGAATGCCGATGGCCTGGATAAAGGCGCTGCGCAACTCGCCGCGCACGCCAAGGACAATCCGGCAGCGGGACAGGGATTCGGGTCAATGGTGGAAACCAAGGATCACCGCGACAGCCTAGGCCGGGTACTGGCGTATCAACATAAGTAGGCGGAAGTAGACCAAAGTAGGTCCAAGTGGACACGAGTAGACGAAAGTAGCTACAAATGGACACAAGTAGGCGCACCAGAAAGACGGCGGGAAACGCAAATCGCTTAAATAGCAGACTAGAAGCAAGTTTCCGCTAGTTGCGTGGCCGGGCGAGTGGACGTCGCGAGACGCCCGCTCGCCCGGTTTGCGCCTAAGGCCACCAAAAAAATAGGAATCCCGCCCGATTTGGAAACCATTTCCAATGCGGCGGGTTTGTGATCGAGGGCGATCTCTGTTACTTTATTTAATCACCACCCAGCAGGCTGACCTAACATCCTGTTCACCAGCGTTATCGTCTGGTTTTGCCAAGTAACTGAATCGGAGCAAGCGGCATCCTGGTGTGTGCGTCCCAATTCGCCTGCCTGATAGCAATGGAACAAATTGGCGCGGTTCGCACAGTCTGGGGGACTGGCGCGTGCCGCAGCGGAAAGAAACTCGGTAAGCATTTGTCGTCGCTTCCGGGCCATTTGGTGCGATCATTGTTGTAATCCTAACTCATGAAAAATAAAATCTTTTGCAGTTTCGGCTTTGCCATTCTCTTGGTGTTGTCCGCCCCGAATTCTCCGGCCATGGCCCAGCAGGCAGATACGCCTCCGCCATCGGCTCCCAGCGGATCCCAGGCCGGCTCAGCGCCCGAACAGAAGCCCGAGCAGAAGCCCGAGCAGAAGCCCGATCCAACACCGCAGAAACCCGATCCAACAGCGCAGAAGCCCGATGCCACGCCGGCTCTGGATCCCGCGATCGGCAAGAGCAAACTGGAACAGGAAACCGGAACCGTAAACGATCGCCTGTTGGGCGTGATGCCCAATTACGGAACCGTGGAAACGTCCAAGGAACTTCAGGCGCTCACCCCCGGCGAGAAATTCAGGATCGCCACCGCGAGTGTTTTTGATTGGACCGCCCTGCCGTTCAACACCGTCCTCGCAGGTATCGCCCAGGCGAAAAATGATCCGAGCTCCTGGGGACAGGGTTGGGGCGCCTACGGCAAGCGATTCGGCGAAACATTTGCCGACAATTCAATCGGCACGTACATGACCACCGCCATTTTTCCCAGTTTGCTGCACGAAGATCCTCGCTACTATCAATTGGGGAGAGGGTCGTTCGGGCACCGCGCGTTTTACGCCATGAATCGCCTGTTCGTCACCCGCAAAGATTCCGGCGCCATGGGCTTTAACTATTCCGAATCCATCGGAAACGCTGCTGCGGCGGCCATCTCCAACATCTACCATCCGGAGCAGGACCGCAACGCTTCCCGCAACGCCAGCACTTTTGGTTTTCTGATTCTGTACGATGGCCTGGCCAACGAAATGAAGGAATTCTGGCCGGACATTCGCCGCAAAGTCTTCCACAAAAAAGATCCGTAGAATTCAGCAGGCAAGCCGCGGGACTTCGCATCAACTGAAATTCGCGCCCAACAACGTGTCGTGCTATTCGTAGCGCAGCGCCACCATCGGATCAACCTTCATCGCCCGCCTCGCCGGAATCCAACAAGCCGCCAGCACCACGCTCAGCAGGCCAATTGCTATCACCAGGTAAGTCGCCGGATCACTTGCGCTGATTCCGGTCATCAAGTGCGTCATGGCTCGAGTCAGCGCCCAAGCCGCGGGAACTCCAATCGCCACGCCCAGCAGCACCAACCGCGCCCCCTGCACCCAAATAAGTTTAAGAATATCTCGCGCATCCGCGCCGAGCGCCACGCGAATTCCCAGCTCTCGCGTCCGCAGGCTCACCGTAAATGAGACCACGCCATAGACTCCGACCACGGCCAGCACCAATCCGATCACTCCCAGTGTCCCGGCAAGCGTCGCGGCCAGCCGAAACGCGAAAAATCCCAAAGCGCCTTCCAGGAATTGCTTCATCGTCTCGCTATCAATGATCGAAAGCTCCGGCGCCGCCGCCGAAATTATTCCGGCCACGGGTGACGCCAGTGATTCCGGCGGAACTAGCGTGCGAATTTGCAACACTCGCTTCGACACAAAATTTTGCGCCACTGGCACATAGAAAAAGGCCTGCGCGTCTTCGCCCACCGCCTGGTATTTGCCGTCGTGCGTCACGCCAATCACTTCCGCGAGGGGACCGGCTGCGCCATCCATGCTGAAACGTTTGCCGATAGGATCTTCGTGCGGCCAGAATTTTTCAGCCATGGTCTGATTGATCATCGCCACGCGCGGCGCCTGCTCGTTGTCCGCGTCCGTAAATTCTCGCCCCCGCAGAATCCCAATTCGCATCGTCGCGAAATAGCCCGGGTCAACGCAGTTGTATAAAACATGCGGAGCTTGCTGGCCCGCGGGAGTCGGACGCCCTTCCACCGAAACCGCAATGCCGGTGGGGAATCCACCCATCGGCACATACGATGCCGTGCTCACCGATTGCACACCCGGAAGCGCCGCCACCTTTGCCTCCACTTCGCGATAAAACTCAGTAGTCCGCACTTGGTCGTAGCCGATCTCATGGGGATCCACGGCCACGTTCAACACCTGGTCCGGATCGAATCCCAAATCAAATTGCTGCACCTTCCACAAACTGCGCACGAAAAGTCCCGCCGCGATCAGCAGCACCAGCGACCCCGCCACCTGCGTCACCACCAAAAAATTGCGAATCACCGAAGGGCTCACGCTGAACCGGTTCGGTTGCGCGCCCTCGTGCAGCGCCACGTTCACTTCGGTTGAAGAAGCCCGCAGAGCCGGGGCCAGCCCCACGATGATTCCGGTCGCAATCACGGCCGCCGCAGCAAACGCCAGCACGCGCCAATCAAGGGTCGAATCCAGCTGCAGCGGAATATTTTGCAGGTGAATCGAATTCGTCCACCGATTCGCCCAGATCCCTAAAATAATTCCCACCCCGCCGCCCAGGCCCGCCAGCATCACGCTTTCGGTGAGCATCTGGCTGATCAATCGCGCCCGTCCCGCGCCCAGCGCCGCGCGCACTCCCATCTCGCGCTGTCTCGCCGTGCCCCGCGCCAGCAATATGTTTTCCACGTTCATGCAAGCCAGCAGTAGCACCATCCCCGCGAGCGCCAGGAACAATCCCGAAATTGCCACGAACGAGCTGTTCGCGTAGGGAATCGGCCGCGCCGATTTTTCCGGCACCGCGCGCACGCTGAACCATTTGTCCGTTGCCGGATATTGCTGCGCCAGCCGCGCCGAAATCACGTCGAGGGAACTCTGCGCTTGTTGCAGGCTGGTTTCCGCGCGCATCCTTCCGAATGCCAGGATCCTGCGACGATCGCGGCTGTTCCAAAAAATATGGGCATCCTCTTCAGTGGCTATCGCGCTCATCGGAAGATATACGTCGGTCTCGAACAGTGGAAACATGCCGTGAAATTCGCGCGGCGCTATGCCGATGATCGTTGCGGACTTGCCATTGATCCGAATTTCGCGATCAACTACGCCGGGATCGCCCTTGAATCGCCTCTGCCAGTACAAGTAATCCAGAACCGCCAGTATCGGTTGTCCCGGCGCCTCGCCATCGCTCGGCAGAATCAGCCGGCCTTGCGCGGGGTTCAAACCCAAACCGCTGAAAAAATTTCCCGACACGTAATTTGCAAACGATTGCTCGGGATGTCCGTCACTGGAGAGTTGCACCGAACTTAGCACCAGCCCAAACACATCGGAGAATGTCTCGGCCTGCCCGCGAAAATCCAGAAACTCGGGATAAGAAAATCCAGAGGAGCCCACCGGCGCATTTTTTTCCTGAATCGCCAGAATAGTGATTTGCTCGGGATTCGGCACCGGCAACGGGCGCAGCAGGAATCCATTCACGATGCTGAATATCGCGACGTTTGCTCCGACGCCGAGCCCCAGCGCAATTATCACGACCGCCGTCACTCCGGGTGACTTGCGCAGCATGCGGAATCCATAGCGAGCATCTTGAATCAAGTTGGCCAGCCAATTCGCCATGCGCTCCTCCGTGCTGGACGATTCCGGATTGTAGCAACTAAAAATGACTCCAAACCAATTGTTAAGCCCCGTCGTTGCTTGACGCAAAGAGCCGAATCCGAAATACTCCGTCCGCCTGAACTTCGTGGCCGGACGCAGCACGGCGCAAGCCTCGCGACGCGCTCGCCGGTCCACGATGCGAAAGTGGGCGATGATGGATTCCCCAAAAATTCGGACAAAACGCGGCAACAAAATAGCGCGCAAGCAGCGCAGCACTCCGGGCTGTGCTGGTGGCCTGCGAGCCGACCGCGAACACCTGAACGCGATGAGTCGCTATCACCATCTGCTGCGTACCGGCCGTCCCGCGTAAATAGATGTAGGTCTAATTGTCATTAAACGTGACATTTAGCATAATTGATGGTACAGTCTCCTCGTCTCCTTAGCATCCTGCCGCGCACTTCCTTCCTACGGCGACTTGCGAAATCTGACAGAGCGAACCTGCTCAGTTCATTACCTGCCCGAAAATCGTCGTGATCCTGGAGTCCAAGTATGTCTACCAGTGCAAGCGCTAGCTTTATGCCCGGCTCCGTAACTCCGGAGCAGTACAAACACTTTGCGGTTTTTGCCACGCGTGACTGGTATCACGCGGTCGGAGAGGCCGTCACCCGATCCGGTGACGAGGGATTGCTTCGTCGCGTCTATGCCGCCGAGGCCGCTCTATTCAATCGTTGGACGGGCATGACCGATTCGGAGACCGACCAGAAAGAGCGCCAGGCGATGGAATCGGCAGCACTCAAATTGTGGGAGATAAAAACCTACATACTTGGTTGGCCCGGCCTGTAGCGGAGTGCGCTGGCTTTTTTCCGCGATCTGAGAAACGGCTCGAAGATCAAAAAGATTGACGTACGAAACGCGGACCGCTCCAAGGCCTCAACGTTGCCCGCGCAGTTCAGATGAAATGGAGGCAACACACATGAAAGGATTTGGAGTCTTAGGCACGGCAGCGCTGCTTTTGCTGTTTGGAACCACACTACCGGCGTTCGCGCAGGAAGAGCACCACCAATCCGAAGCGAAGCCCGCGCAGCAGGCGGAAAAGGCCAAACCGGAGCGTCAGCAAGAACAGGCCAAGCCCGCGAAACAGGAATCGGAAAAGCCGGCGCCGCATCAAGCGCAGGCCAAGCCCGCAAAACAAGAGGAACACGCTAAGACGGAGAAACCGGAAGGGCAGACAAAGTCAGTCAAGCAGGAACCGCAAGCCAAGCCGGAACGCCAAGAACATGCCAAGCCGGTAAAGCAAGAAGAACACGCCCAGACCGAAAAGAAGGAAACCCCGGCCAAGCAAACGACCCACGAACAGCACGCCAGTTCCAACGGCCAGCAACACGCCCAAAGAACTCCGGCAGAACAAGAACGGCAGCGCGCAGTTCCGGCTCTACGCCTTAGCGCCCGGGGCAGCGGCCGCATTCCCGACGAACGCTTCCGTTCGAATTTCGGCCACGAGCACGTTTTCCGGATCAACCAACCGGTGATCGTCGGCGGGTATTCACGCTTCCAATATGGCGGCTATTACTTCGGTTTCGTTCAGCCCTGGCCGGCCGAGTGGTATTACACCGACGATGTTTACGTGGACTACATAGACGGCGGCTACTACCTGTACAACCCGTATTATCCCGGCGCTCGAGTCAGCATCAGCGTGGTCCTCTAGTATTTCTTTTTAATTCGCGCGCATTGCCCGCTGAGTTTGGTTCGAGCTCAGCGGGCCGAAACATGTCTGCACGATGGTCATGATGCGGAAACAGCGGCATCGTTTACCCGCCTTCGCCGGCACCCGGATCGCAAACTGAAGTGTGTATAATACGCGCGGTTTGGATGCGGCAGAGTGCCTGCAGCGGATTCCTGCGGCAGGGGAGCGAGACGCGCGTGATCTTCAAGCAATTCTATTTGCCATGTCTGGCGCACGCGTCGTACGTCATTGGAGATGAAGCGACCGGCACCGCCATCGTGATTGATCCGCAGCGCGACACCGACCAGTACATTCAGTTTGCCGCCGAGCACGGATTTAAAATTCACCACGTCTTTCTCACCCATCTGCACGCCGATTTTATCGCCGGACATTTGGAGCTGCGCGATCGCGCCGGCGCGAAAATTCATCTGGGCGCCGCGGCCAAGGCCGGATATGCATTTACCGCGCACCACGACGGCGACCTTCTCGAATTCGGTCGCGTGCGCCTGAAAGTGCTGGAAACGCCGGGCCACACGCCCGAATCAATCTCGATCGTGGTTTTCGATTTGAACGTGAGCGACACCCAGCCGCACGCGGTGCTTACCGGCGACACGCTGTTCATCGGCGACGTCGGGCGTCCCGATCTGCGCGCGGCGCTGGGCTGGTCGGCCACCCAACTCGGCGGAATGCTTTTCGATTCGCTGCACTACAAATTGCTTGCGCTGCCCGATCCGTGCCTGGTCTATCCGGCCCACGGAGCGGGTTCGCTGTGCGGCAGGGCGTTGAGCAAGGAAACATTTTCAACACTGGGCGCGCAGCGAATTTCGAATTACGCTTTGCAGCCCATGACCAAGGAAGCTTTCGTGCAGGTGGTGACCGCGGATCAGCCCGAAGCTCCGGCGTATTTCAATTACGATGCGGTGCTGAACAGCCAGGAGCGGCCGACGCTGGATCAGGCGCTCGAACGGGAAATGATTCCGCTGACGCTCGAGCGCTTGCTGGAATTGCAGGCGAGCGGCGCGCAGATTCTGGATACCCGCGACGCCGGCGAATTTGCCTCCGCGCATCTGGCCGGCAGCATCAACATCGGCCTCGGCGGGCAGTATGCCACCTGGGCAGGGACCATACTGGACCGCAAAAACCCGATCGTGTTGATTGCTGATCCCGGACGCGAGAATGAATCGGCGGTGCGTCTCGGACGCATCGGCTTCGACCACATTGCCGGATATTTGCGGGATGGATTGCAGAGCCTTGCCGCACGGCCGGAACTGATCGCCTTCACCGAGCGGCTCAGCGCGCAATTTGCCGCGGAGGTTCTCGCCTCAAATGAGCCGCCGCTGGCGATTGATGTGCGCGCGCCGCGCGAACGTGCGCAGATATTCATCGCCGGAAGCGTCAGCCTGCCGCTCAATCATCTGGTGGAGAATCTGGAAAAAATTCCCAAGGGCCGCGCGCTGCTGGTCTACTGCGCGGGAGGCTACCGCTCGTCCATCGCCGCCGCACTGCTGCAGGGCCGGGGATTTGAATCCGTCGGCGAAATCGCCGGCGGCATCGCCGGATGGGAAAGCGCAAACCTGGCGGTGCAAACCGCGCCGGCTTCTTAGGAGTTGTTCGGGGCGGATCGCGCCGAAGTGGCGCCGTGTTGTTTGCTTGCCTGCTACCGTGGCTCGGGTCTCGGTGGTCGTGCTGACACTTGCGAGTTTCTACGAGCACTGTGATTTGATTCGCTTTTGTGAAGGAGCGCAAATGAACTACTCAAGTCTCGCGCTGGCGGCGCTGGGGGCCACGGTCGCCTATTTTGCCTACGGTTTCTTGGTATTTTTCCTGGCGCCAGGTCTGATCGAAGAAAGCCGTAAGTACCCGGCGGTATTCCGGTCGAAGGAAGAAATGAACCGGGTCATGCCAATTGGAATGATCGCGACGCTCGTAGCCATTCTGGTTGCCGCTACAATTTTCGCCATGATGCCTCACGCTGGCTCGGGTATCGCGGCAGGCGCGCGCTTCGGCGCTCTGATCGGCATTTTTGTGGTTTGCGCTTTTGTGCTGCACAACTACGTGAACCTGAACATCGGCCTCAAACTCGCGCTGGGTCAGGCCGTGGCTTACTTCTTGCAGTGGACCATCGTCGGAATCGTCATCGCTCTTATTTTCAAGCCCATCGCCACACCATAGTCGTGGACAGATCTGCGGGCAATCAGCGAAACGACTGGCGCATCGGCAGCCAACGGCGCACCGAACGGCAATACGTTTGATAGGGTGCGCCAAATTTGCTGCGCAGATGCGGCTCTTCGTAGCAGACGACAAAGAGATGCGCCAGTAGCAGCCACGGCATAGCAAAGATCAGAATGGCCGGCGACTGTTCATACAGGCCGAAGCCTGCCAGCACCAGAAAACCGCCGATGTACATCGGATTGCGCACGAATCGGTACGGACCGGCGGCGACGAACTGGCGCGGCGGGTCCATCGGCGCCGGAGTGCCTTCGCCGCGAGTGACGAACGTCGCGATGCAGGCCAGGGCCAGAGTTCCGCCGATAGCCATCACGGCTATTCCCAGAGCGGGTGTCCAGCCGGCGAATGCGAAGCCAAGCGTTGGGTCGTAACGCTGGTGCAGACCAATGGCCACCCATCCCCACAGCCAAATAAATCCGGCGCTGAACAACACGGCGCGAATCGCGATGAATAGAATTTTCATGGATCGGCCTCGGCAGCCTCGACAGGTATTTCCTCAAGTTGTCGTTGTTGCTGCTGCGGCGTTTCTATTGAGATTACGGCGGGGACTGCCGGTTCGTTACATTTCTCGTCATTCGGCTCGCGATAAGGTTGCCGCGCGCTCATCGAAACCTATTTGACCTGATTTGCGGGCACAGGTAGAGTTTTCCTGGATGTCGCGCGAAATTCCTCACGTTTTAAATCCTGCCCGGAGGACACCCATGAAGTCCGATTCAACGAATGCGCCCGAAGCGGTGCCGGTCGTCGCGCAGCCGATTCTGGCGCCGCTTTCGCGCGCGGCGATCTTCTTGGTCGCCACGCTGAAAATCGGCGACGAGGCTCGAGCCACCCTGCGCTCTTTCTGCGGAGACCTGAGCGGAATTTTTCGCGCGGTGGAGTATCGCAATATCGAAGCAGGGCTGTCCTGCATCATGGGAATTGGCTCCAACGCCTGGGATCGGCTTTTTGGAGCGCCGCGTCCGGCGGAGCTTCATCCTTTTCGCGAGGTTCGCGCCGGAGCGCGACAGGCCGTCTCCACGCCGGGCGATGTGCTGTTCCATATCCGCGCGAAGCACATGGATCTATGTTTCGAACTGGCCACCCAGATCATGGCGCGCATCGGCCATGCGGTCGTCGCGGTGGACGAAGTGCACGGCTTCAAAAATTTCGACGACCGCGATCTGGTCGGCTTCGTTGACGGCACTGAGAATCCCAGGGGTGCGGCGGTGGCTGAGGCCGCGCTGGTTGGCGGGGAAGACGCCGCGTTCGCCGGCGGCAGCTACGTGATGGTCCAGAAATATCTCCACGACATGAATGGATGGAACGCGCTGTCCACCGAGGCCCAGGAAAAAATTATCGGGCGCAAAAAACTCTCCGACATCGAATTGGACGAGTCGGTGAAGCCGACCTGCTCGCATAGCTCGCTCAACACCATCGAGGAGAACGGCAAAGAAATGAAAATCCTGCGTGACAACATGCCGTTTGGCAACGCCGGGCAAGGTGAATTTGGAACCTATTTCATCGGCTACTGCCGCACGCCGCGCACCCTCGAGCAGATGCTCGAGAACATGTTCGTCGGGCGCCCACCCGGCAATTACGATCGCCTGCTCGACTTCAGCCGCGCCATCACCGGCAACCTCTTCTTCGCCCCCTCCGCTACGTTTCTGGAAGCCCTGGGAGACGACTAGACTCGGCCGATCGCAAAACGCTGACCGTTTTAGTCCACGCTTCGCGGCGAGTGCCGACCCGATAGCAAAAGTAGCTCCAGCCCCCGAAAACCAAGCAGTTCCGTTATTTCACCGCAGTACCTTTCCAGATAATTGAACGCGCCCGCTATTTTCTATAGAGTTAAAACATATTTCATCCCTCCGGATTTTTGTAACCGACCCTTAGCAAACAACTTATTTCGCGCGAAGAACGGCGGCGAAGATGCATTACGCCTTGGTGTGTGAGGTTCGCCCATCGATTAAGGGTCTATGAAAATTTGACAGAAGACTGGAGCTGAACAATGCGCTTGCAATATGCAAGGTACTTCCAACTCGCCTTTTCGTTCATAGCTTTGCTGCTCTTGCTGCCCGCTGTGGCGTCGGCGCAGAGCGTGGTCACCGGGGGTCTCACTGGAATTGTCACCGATCCCACCGGTTCGGTAATAGTGGGCGCCACGGTGAGCCTGAAAAACCAATCCACCACCGAAATCCTGACGGAAACCACAAATTCCACCGGCGCCTACCAATTCACGCTGCTCAAGCCGGGTATCTACGTCGTCTCGGTTTCCCAAACTGGCTTTAAGCAAGCGACGGTGACAGTCGAAGTTCTGCTGGGGCAAACCGCGCTGGCCAGCGTCAAGCTGGAAGTCGGCGCTTCTTCGGAAACCATCACGGTCACCGAGCAAGGCGCGTTGCTGCAAACCGAAGACGCGAACATCTCCTCGAATTTCGATACCAACCAGATTAACAACGTCCCCAATCCCGGCGGCGATATTACCTACGTGGCGCAAACTGCCCCAGGCATCACCATGAACAGTTCGACCGGCGGCGGCTACGGCAACTTCAGCGCGTTCGGGCTGCCCGGCACCTCCAACCTGTTTGTGATCAATGGCAACGACTACAACGATGCGTTCTTGAACTTGAACAATTCAGGTTCAAGTAACTTGCTGCTGGGCGGCAATGAACTGCAGGAAGTCGCGGTGGTGAGCAACGGTTACACCGGACAATATGGCCGTCAGGCCGGCGCGCAGGTGGACTACAGCACCAAAGCCGGCGGCAACGCGTTCCACGGAAATGCGGTGTACGATTGGACCGGCCGGGCGCTCACCGCCAACGATCCGCTCAACAAAGCCGCCGGTAATCCGCGACCATTCGAAAATAATAACCAGTGGGCGGCGTCATTTGGCGGCCCGATAAAGAAAGACAAAGCGTACTTCTTCGTGAACACCGAAGGAATTCGCTACATCTTTGGTTCCGTCCTGCCCGTCAGCGTGCCCACGCCGGCGTTCGAAAGCTTCGTGCAGGGCAATGTTCCGCAGGATCCGGCCACTCAGGCGTTTTACTCGAATGTCTTCAAGCTCTACAACGCCGCCCCCGGGATCGCCAACGCGACGCCAACTCCCAAAAGCTGCCCGGGATTTGCAACTGCCCCGGGAACCACCGGCGGCTTCTGCACCGAAGGCTTTACCGAGTCCGTATCCAGCGGAAACAAGGAATGGTTGCTGAGCGGACGGGTGGACTACAACCTAGGGGAAAACGACAAGATTTTCGGACGGGTCCGAGTCGATCGCGGAATGCAGCCTACCTACACCGACCCGATTAACCCGGTGTTTAACAATACGAGCATTCAGCCTCAAGACGAAGGCCAGTTGAACTACACCCACATCTTCTCACCGACCGTGGTGAACAACTTCATCTTCTCCGACATCTACTATCAGGCGGTTTTCGGCAATTTGAGTCCGGGGGCGGCGTTGCAGCTTTTCCCGGGGAACCTGGAATTCCAAGTGGATGGCGCCTTGACTCCGCTGGGCACCGGATCCGGCACTCCCAACGGATTCGCCTCAGGCTTCCAATTTCCGCAAGGCCGCCATGTGGAGCAGTGGCAGTTGGTGGACGACTTGTCGGTGACGCGAGGAAGCCACAACTTCAAAATGGGTATGAACCTCCGGCGGGACGACGTCACGGACTTTACCGCGGGCCAAAACACGCTATATCCCGAGGTTGACACCAGCTTGTTTGGCTTTGCGAACGATCAAGTTGCGGCTCCGGGTTGCAATACGGGCGGCGGTGGGCAGATTGGCTGCGGCAGCGTGCTTTACAACTTTGCCTCTTCGATCGAACAACCCATCGCCTACTACAGCTTCGGCCTCTACTTCCAGGACCAGTATCGGGTCAACTCCAAGCTGACCTTGACCATGACCCTGCGGGCTGACCGCAACTCCGGTGGCGTGTGCCACACCGATTGCGCCAGTCTGCCGGCTTCGCCGTTTACCGATTTGTCGCACGGACCGACGATTCCGTACAATGAATCGTTCCCGACTGGCAACAACACAATTATTCCGGGGATCGAAAAAGTTGTCTTCGAGCCAAGGTTTGGCCTGGCCTGGAGCCCGGTCGGTCAAAATACGGTCATTCGCGCGGGCGTGGGCCTCTTCACCGACCTTTACCCCGGCGGACTTTTGAGCTTGTTTGATACGAATTTTCCGCAGGTAAACCTGTTCGATGTGCCGACCGGAACCGTGGCGTTCGACTTGGCGCCTCCGGCGTCCACTGCATTTCCCACCAGCGGCGTGAATCTGGTTACGCAGTGCAATGGCGCGTTTTTGTCGAATTACAATAGCGGCGGAAGTTTGACCACGGGCGGTTCCAGCGGCGGTGGTTACGCCGGTGCAGCGGCGCCGTTTGGTGGTTGCCTCAACGCCCAAGGCGCCCTCACGGTTCCCAACCTGAATGACGTCAGCCGCAACCTGCAGAATCCAAAGTATGTGGAGTGGAATTTTGAAGTGCAGCACACCTTCGGATCGCGGACCGTGGTCTCGGCCAATTACGTTGGCAACCATGGATACAACGAGCTGGCGTTCAATCCCACTTTGAACGGCTTTGGTTTTGGCAGCCTGCCGGCAACCGCGCCAGACCCGCGGGTCGGCCGCGTGGATCAGCTGTATAGCGGCGCAGTATCCAACTATAACGGCGTCACCTTCTCGATTCAGGAAAACCAGTGGCATGGATTGAGCGGTCGCCTCAACTACACCTACTCTCATGCGCTGGATGAGTTCTCGAATGTTCCGGAAGAGCCCTTCAGCGTGATCACCAGCGTGCTGACGCAGATCAATCCTAGCAATCTGCGCGCGCAATATGCCTCGGGCGATAACGACGCGCGGCACCTCATCTCCGGCAGCTACGTCTACCAACTGCCGTTCAAAAGCGAGCGGCGCCTGGTGAATGCGGCCATCGGAGGCTGGGTAGTTTCCGGCACCATGTTCTACCGGACTGGATTCCCGTTCAGCATCATTGATGGCGGAGCGACTGCCGGCCTGGTGGGTAACAACCTGGGCGGCACCGCTTCATTTGGCTCGACGATTCTGGCGCAGCCGCTGCCGAGTTTCACTCAGCGCAACTTCGGCAACGCCCGACCCTGTGTGGCGACTGCGTGCTTTACCTCGGCGGATTTTGCCACCAGCACCGACTTCATGGGCGATGTCGGCCGCAACGCATTTCGTGGTCCAGGATTCCTGGGCGGCGACATGGCGGTGAAGAAGAATTTTGCGGTGACCGAGCGCATGACGTTCCAGCTGGGTTTTGAGGCCTACAACTGGTTCAACCATGCGAATTATGGTTCGCCTTATCCGAACACTAACGCGCCTTTCTTTGGCCAGGTAGCCTTCATGCAGTTCACGCCGACGTCGCCCTACGGATCGTTCGCGGCGGCTGCCACCGACCAGAGGATTGCCCAAATCACCGGCAAGTTCATCTTCTAACAGCAACACCCCCCAAAAAAGGGCGGTTCGCGCAGAGCCGCCTTTTTTTCTAACCGCCCACCACCGAATTGTTGGAATATGCGGCAGCGACTACGCCCGGGGATGTTCGAAACGCGCTCGAGCAGTTCGTTGTGATAACTGTTGGTCGCGAGCCCTTGGTATCCGCCGGGCCTCGGATACAGGCTCACTTCCAGCACATGGTCCATCCGAAATCCCAGATCGCTGCTTCGCAATTTTGCCAGGCTTTGGGCCAGAAGCGCCGCACCCAAGCCTCCTGGGCGAACGTGGAATAAGGAAGACAACGGTTGAGTCTTTTTGACAGTTGAGCACTGAGTGGCGAAGGATATAGAAGGGCGCAAACGGTGGTCGATAGGAAGAATCGCAATGCTATCCGCGTCCGCATTGATCCACATCTTAGCTCGGCTGTCGGATAATTCAACAGTATTTCAAAACAGCAAACGTCAGGGAACTCAAGTCGTCAGTGCCTGGTAAGTCGCATCAACGGACAAAATGAATATCACCCCGAACGTTCGACAAGCCGGTGTTACTCAGGGGCTGGAGTTGTGTCGGACCATTGGCCGACCACGACCATGAAAATCGTCACGCGTTCTTCGGGGTCGTTGGCCGCGATGATTGGCGAGTCGGGCAGATTGGCTCCCCAGCTTTTCTCCGCGTCACCCGGAGCGAAAAACATCAGGTGCGGATGCCAACTCTTGTCCCGATCATTGAGGTACTGCTGCTTGGACATCATGTAGCACATCGCGCCTGATTCCAGCGTGGGCAGTTTTTTGGTATCCAGCGCCGATGAGACCGTCTGCAAGATCTCCGCCTTCGATTTTCCGGCCAGCGCCAGCTTGGTCTTCATCAGGTAGATGGGCAGAAATGTTTTTGCGGCTCGTGCATTGAAACAGTGCGGCGCGCGCGTTTTGGGATTCCAGAAATCCGGGAAATCAGTGGCCGCGCCCCACGACCGTTCGACGATGCAGACAAAGCCGTTGGTGCCGTTCACGGCGGTGGTGTATCCGTCGTGCCCCAGCACCATCACTTCGGCGGCGTCGGAAATGGAAGCGGGCGCCGCGGTGCGAGCCAGCGCGATTTCCGAATTCTGGTCCGGCGATAAGTATTGCTCCAGAGGAGCCATGGCGGGATAGGGATCTTTTTGGGCTTTGGCCACTTCCTGCCCGACGGCAACAGGTAACATGGCCTGCGTAAAAAACGTCAAGGCGAGGAACGTCAAAGCGATCGAGCCGATCGTTTTCGTATGCATGGAGTTCTCCAGTCCGCGCACAGGCTTGATGCGGCAGGTCACAGAAAGGTCGCCTGAAGGCATGAAGGGAGCAGTCACCGCGCAGCCTGAGGTACTTCGGACGCAGGAACACATGTTTCCCCGACTGGCGTTGGTTGAACGCGGCAAGGGGTCGATCACGACAGTTTGCGGCGCGGCTCAGCGTATTCGGAGGATTTTGCATTCCGGTCAGATTCAAGACTTTTCGTGTCATTTCTATAGCCATTAATTGTCACTATATTGTAAATACCAACTGCCGGCGCACTTGCACGGCGAAGGATGGCGCGAAGATACTCGCGTATCCAGTTGCTGGCCTGATCTTTACGGGTTAAAGTGTCTCGGAAGTAAACAGGTGTACCGGTTTGGCGTGGGGAATGCTCTACCATGGCGTACGCGGAAAAAATTAGAGACGCGAGACCTTAGGAGAATGAAATGAAAAAGAACCAGAAGGGTTTCTCACTTATCGAATTGCTGATCGTCGTGGCGATCATTTTGATCATTGCGGCCATCGCGATTCCGAACCTGCTGCGCGCCCGTATGGCGGCCAATGAGGCCTCG